>QFCG01000925.1_pt1 | contig 196061 bp, 180 predicted proteins | sample 5346041 | NCBI WGS metagenome assembly QFCG01 (sample SAMN09062254, study PRJNA434731) | Human gut metagenome, whole genome shotgun sequencing project. | isolation source: stool timepoint B gemcode assembly | host: Homo sapiens | collected 2015 | reverse complement strand
CGGTTACGCAAATTCAAGGAATCTTTCGCCATCTCGGGCGCGCCTTTCTTTTGCCTACTTTTCTTTGGCAAGACAAAGAAAAGTAGGTCGTGCCCGGCAGGGTACGAAACAGGGATGGACCACCGACAAAAAAATCAAACCCGCGCAACCACTTCCCCCAACTCCCTGGCAACCCCCTCAGAAGCCCCCATCATCGGCGCCCGCAACACATTCCGAATCAACCCCTCGGCAGCAAGCCAAGCCTTCAAAGGCCCCGGATTCGTCTCGGCAAACAGCAACCGAATCACCGGTGCCAGCGCATGATGCAACCACCGCGCATCGTTCAATCGTTGTTCTTGCACCGCCCTTGCCATCTCAACAAACAACTCCGTGCGGACATGCGCGGCAGCAATAATCGCCCCCACGCCGCCGGCGCACAGCGTGCCGAACACCTGCGCATCCTCCCCCGCTAGCACCTGCAACCGGCCGTCGGTAATCACGCGCTGCGTCTTGTCCGCGTCGCCGCCGCAATCCTTGATGCCGTGGATGTTCGGATGCGCCGCCAGCGCGAGCAGCGTTTCGGTGTCGATGTTTGCACCGGTGCGATACGGAATGTCGTACAAGAGCACCGGCACAGGCGAGGCGTCGGCCAGTGCGGTGAAGTATTCGATGATCCCGTCCTGCGATGGCCGAATGTAGGAAGGCGCCGGAATCAGGAATGCGGCTGGCCGATGCTCAGCGAGGCGCAGCATGCGCTCGCGCACCGATGCGAGAGCGCTGCCCGAGACGCCCATCACTACGGGTAAGCCGTCGGCGGCGGCACGTACCGTATCGAGCACGTCGGCCTGTTCCTGATCGGTCAGCGCTGCGGCTTCGCCAGTACTGCCGCAGGCCACGAAACCGGCGACGCCCAGCGCGCGGTACCGCACCACTAATGCATACAGCGCGCCGTAGTCGACCGACCGTGCCGCGTCATCGGCAAACGGCGTCACGATGGGCACCCAGATGCCCGCATAAGACGGACGCTCGCGGGTGGACAGATTGGTGGATGAATTTTCAAGCACGACAACACTCCTGGACGAATCAACGACCGGTCAAAGAACCGTCAGAAGCGCTTCGGGAATGCGGGCCCGCGAGATGCGGGTGAGAGGCAACCGTATCCAACGTATCGGTCAACCGCTGTTCCGTCGCCCATCTGACGGAACAGCGCTCCGGTCAGACGAGCGGCTGTTTGGTGGCTTTTTTGGCGCGCGCGAGCGTCGACACGACCGACAGGCTGAATGCCGGTGCCGTGCTGATCGACGAGGAAAGGGAAATCGCGCGCATGAAAATTGTCAAAAAAGTCCTGATACCGTACTGATGTGTGACTGGGGCGTCAAGCGCATAAGCTAAAGTGCGCTGGAACGTCGTGAGGCGCCGTCAGTCTCATGCCACACTCTTTTCGGATTCAAGATCTAGAGGACTTCATGACCCCTGCCCTGACCTTCCGCTCGACGCGTTTTTCGGTGCTGCGCTGGCTGGCACTCTCGTTGGCCGTGCTCGCCGCACCGTTCCTGTCTGCGTGCGGCTACAACGATTTCCAGGCGAAGGACGAAGCCACCAAGGCGGCCTGGGCCGAGGTGGTCAATCAATACCAGCGCCGTGCGGACCTGATTCCGAACCTGGTGAATACGGTCAAGGGCTATGCCTCGCACGAAAAGGACACGCTGGAGGCCGTAACCAAAGCGCGCGCGGCAGCCACCAGCTTCCAGATCACGCCGGAGGTGCTGAACGACCCGGCGGCATTTCAGAAATTCCAGCAGGTGCAGGGAGAGCTTTCGAGCGCGCTGTCGCGCCTGATGGCCGTGTCGGAAAACTACCCGCAGCTCAAGGCTGACCAGTCGTTCCGGGATCTGCAATCTCAACTGGAGGGCACAGAGAACCGCATCACCGTGGCGCGCCAGCGCTACATCAAATCGGTACAGGACTACAACGTGCTGACCCGTAGCTTCCCGACCAACCTGACGGCCAAGGTGATGGGCTACCAGGTCAAGCCGAACTTCACGGTCGAGAACGAGAAGGGGATTTCCACCGCCCCGGCAGTGAAGTTCTGACGAGCTGACGATCATGTCGATGCGCGCGCGTGCCTGTTTCGCCTTCCTGCTGACTGCAGCCCTGTGGCTGGCCGCCGCGCTGCCTGCTCGCGCGCAAAGCGACATGGTGGCCGTGCCCCCGCTGGCCGCGCGCGTGACCGACCTGACCGGCACGCTCAGCGCCGAACAGAAAAGCGCGCTCGAACAGGTGCTGGCCGATTACGAGCAGCAGCGCGGCAGCCAGATCTTCGTGCTGATGGTGCCATCCACTGCGCCGGAACCCATCGAGGCGTACGGCATCCGCGTGGCCGATGCGTGGAAGGCCGGCCGCAAGGGCGTGGACGACGGCGCGATCATCCTCATCGCCAAGGACAACCCGACATCGCTGCGCAAGATGCGCATTGAGGTGGGGCGCGGGCTGGAAGGTGCGCTGACCGACGCGCAATCCAAGCATGTCCTGCAGGACGTGATGGCGCCGCACTTCCGCCAGGGCGATTTCTACGGCGGGCTGTCGGCGGGTATCTCGGCCATCCAGACCGTCATTACCCAAGAGAGCCTGCCGCCTGCCGAGCGGGCGAAGCGTCAGCAATCCGGCGGGGGCATCGGCGATTGGCTGCCGGTGCTGTTTCCGCTGGCGATCATCGTGTTCTTCGTGCTCAGCGCGGCCATGCGCTCGGGCGGGCGCGTCACGGGCAGCCTGCCCGGCCGACCCGGATCGCGCGTGGTGATGGGCAACCGCGGCTGGGGCCCGGGCACCATCGGCGGCTTGGGTGGCGGATTGGGCGGCGGCCTCGGCGGTGGCTGGGGACGCGGCGGCGGTGATTTCGGCGGCGGCAGCGGTGGCGGCGGAGGCTTTGGCGGCGGCGGTGGTGGTGATTTCGGTGGCGGTGGCGCCTCCGGCAACTGGTAACAGGCAGCAGATAACGGCATCCATGGCTTCCAAGACCCGACACCACCACGGCGCGCGCCGTGCCCTGACCCACCTGCTGACGACCTCGTCGCACGCCAAGCGCGCATTTCCGCCGGCCGATCTGCAAAAGCTCGAGGCCGCCGTGCGAGAAGGCGAACAACGCCATCGCGGCGAAGTGCGTGTCGTCATCGAAAGCTCGCTGCCGGTGCGCGACGCGTGGGCCGGTGTGTCGCCGCGTCACCGCGCCCGGATGCTATTCGGGTTGCTGGAGGTGTGGAACACGCGCGAGCACGTTGGCGTGCTGCTGTACATCAACCTGGCCGACCACGCGGTTGAGATCCTGGCCGACCACGGTATCGCCGCCAAGGTGGACACCCACGCGTGGCGCACCATCTGCGAGACCATCACGCGCGGCTTCGCGCAGCGCGTGAGCATGACGCCGGTACTCGATGCGCTGGCGCAGATTAACGACCTCCTCGCCGCGCACGCGCCTTCCGATGGCACGCCGCGCACGAACGAGCTGAGCGATCGGCCAGTGGTGCTGTAACCGTCCTGTAGAGCTTTCTCGCCCAGCCGGCGCGCGCCAATTTCCTGCGCTTCTACGCCGTCTCGCTGCTGGGCCTGGCGCTGACGCTGGCAATTTCGTGGTGCGCGCAGACGCTGGGCTTGAGCTATTGGAGCGGACTGGCGGGCATCCTGTCGACGGTGCCACCGCTGACCTTTGTGCTGCACCGGTTCTGGACGTTCCGCTGACGCAGCTGCGTGCTCCGGGTCAGTCGGCCTCGCCGCTGTCGCTGCCGCCGTGCGTGCGGTCGAAGCGGCGCAGCGTATCGATGCGCTCACGAGTCAGCGGGTGCGACGAGAAAAACGCCGAAGCATCGTCATCGCTGGCGGCCTCAGGCTTCTTCGCGGCATCGGCGGCATCTGCCTTGCGGGCGCCACCATGCGTGTCTTCCAGCGCCTGCAGCACATCGGCAAACGCGCCGACAGACAAGCCGTTCTCCTGTAGCAGCAGCGCAGCATAACGGTCGGCGTCGCGCTCGTAGTCACGCGAATAGCGCAGCGTCAGCAGCGCCGCCGGCACGCCTGAGAGGATCGTCGAAACATCGCCAAACAGCAGCGCCGCCGTTGCCCCAATGGCCGACGACTGAATCACCTGCCGCAACCCGTGGCGATATTCAACGTGACCCGCCTCGTGGGCCAGCACACCCGTCAGGCCATCGCCCTCACCCACCAGCTTGACCAGCGCATCCGTCACGACGATGTCGCCACCGGGCAGCGCAAACGCATTGGCGCCGATGTCGGCATCCCGGAACACGATGTGATACGCGTGCGTGGCCTGCGGCGGCCGGTGCAGCGCGGCAAAGCGTGCGCGGATGCGGTCCTGCTGCGCAACGGGCAGCTTGCTCGGCCGTAGCCAACGTTCGTCCATGGCTTTGAGCGTGCCGCGCCCGAGCTGCGCCTCGGCACGCTGAGGCACCATATTGGCCACGACCTTCGCACCCCACGGCAAGCCGTAGCGATAGCCCAGCGCCAGCACCACGACCGTGGCGAGCAGCGAGCCCAGTGCTAGCTTCCAGCTGTTCTGCGCCAGCACGACCCAGCCCTCGCGATAGCCGGTGCGATGGAGCAGCGCATTCAGCGAGGTTTGCTCCGCCGGGTCGTTGATCTCGCAAAACGCGCCGTCTTCGAAGGTGATCAGGCGCGGAGCATGCTTGACGCGCTCCGACACCCGCAGCGTTGAGAGCGGCGCGCGGCGCAGCACCGCGCCTTCAGGCTCAAATAGCACGGCCTCGCCCGCCTCGACGGCAAGGCGCACGGGTTGCGCGCGCGAGGTACGGCCGTCGAAGTAGGTCGCGAGAATCACAGCGGGTGCCTTTACCTTGCAGCGCGGGTTAGAGCGCGATGTCGATGTCGTACCAGTCCACCGTGGCGTCGCCCAAGGCGCCCACATTGGTGGTTTCACCGGCAACGAAGGTATCTAGCGAACCGGCCGCAAGCATCGTCACCGAGTCGAGCTTGTAGCGTGCCGTACGCACGCGGGCAAACGGCGTGAACAAGCCGATGGTGATCAGGATCAGCACCGCATTGGACACGAAGATCCAGAACAGCTTGCCCGCGCCCACCTGGCTTTGGAAGCGGTGCGCGCCCAGCGTGGTGTGGTTCCAGATCAAGTTCTGCAGACGCGACAGGAAATACGGCGTCAGGAACAGCATCGCGGCATACATGAACAGCCCGATGAGGATGAAGCCGAAGATCTGGCCCACGCCCGGCGCACGGTGCAACGACACGCCCAGCAGCAACGCGAGGCACGAGGCCACCACGAGCGCCAGGATCGCCAGCCCGAAGGTGCGCAGATACACGCCATAGAAGTTGCCCGGCGTGCCCGAAAAATCAAACTGCGCGGTACCGAAGCGCGTGTTCTTGTGCTGGAAGCGCTTGAAGCGCTGGTGCGCCAGCGGTGCGAGCAGGTACAGCGACAGCACGCTGAGGATCGGCCACACCAGAAACACCATGTACCCCTCGGCATCCTTGCCCGTAAAGGCAAAGCGCAGGCCGCGGTAGCTGGAATTGGCCATGCGAAAACGCAGCGAACGCACGAGCAGCCACGGAAACGCCGCAGCCATCACGATCAGCAGCGCCAGCCCCAGCAGCGGCGACGAATGGCCGAGGAGGTTGAACGCAAACGCCAGCACGAAGATGATCGCGCGGCCCTTGAGAATGGCGATCGGGCTGCCGTGATAATCGAAGCTCGACCCCGCCAGTTGCGTGTTGCGATAGAAATACTGCAGCGTACGCACCTTCGCCCAGGCCGAGTAGATGCCCAGCGTGACGATGGTCAGCAGCAGGTTGACGATCCAGATGCGGAAATATTCCGAGCCGCTGCCGGTAAAGCGCAGCCGCAAGGGTTGCGGCGTAGCCGCGGTGGGACCACCAGGGGCGCTGCCCAGGACGGGCTCGCGTGTGATGTCGTTCATCTGTTTTCCCTTCCCTGAGTTGTTGTCGTGCCCCGCTTCAGGACGCTCATCGATACTTGAGGACGCTGAGGCTCGCGGGTTGGCCGATTGTAGCGAAGGCCGCTGCCTTGCAGCGTTAACGCCGCCTTAACAAAGCAGGCAACAAAAAACCCCGTGGGCTCGCACCCACGGGGTTCTTTGTTTGGAACAGCCATCCCGAAGGATGGCCGGGCCAGGGCCGGTACGGCAAATTACATCATGCCGTCCATGCCGCCCATGCCACCCATGCCGCCCGGCATTGCCGGAGCTGCATCGTCCTTCGGCAGTTCTGCCACGGCGCAATCCGTCGTCAGCATCAGCGAAGCGACCGAAGCGGCGTTCTGCAACGCGGTGCGGGTCACCTTGGTCGGGTCCAGCACGCCCATTTCGACCAGGTCACCGTACTCGCCGGTGGCGGCGTTGTAGCCGTAGTTGCCCTTGCCTTCGATCACCTTCGACACCACAACCGAAGCCTCGTCGCCAGCGTTGGTGACGATCTGGCGCAGCGGCTCTTCCATGGCGCGCAGCACGATCTTGATACCGGCGTCTTGGTCAGCGTTCGCACCCTTCAGGCCGGAGATCAGCGCACGGGCACGCAGCAGTGCAACACCGCCACCAGCCACGATGCCTTCTTCCACGGCAGCGCGCGTCGCGTGCAGAGCATCTTCCACGCGGGCCTTCTTTTCCTTCATTTCGACTTCGGTGGCAGCGCCGACCTTGATCACGGCAACACCGCCGGCCAGCTTGGCCACGCGCTCTTGCAGCTTTTCACGGTCGTAGTCCGAGGTCGCTTCTTCGATCTGGGCGCGCACTTGCTTCACGCGGGCTTCGATGTTGCGGGCATCGCCTGCGCCATCGATGATCGTGGTGTTTTCCTTGCCGATTTCAACGCGCTTGGCTTGGCCCAGGTCGTTCAGGGTTGCCTTTTCCAGGGTCAGGCCGACTTCTTCAGCGATGACCTGGCCGCCCGTCAGGATGGCGATGTCTTCCAGCATGGCCTTGCGGCGGTCGCCGAAGCCCGGAGCCTTCACGGCGGCGGTCTTCAGGATGCCACGGATGTTGTTCACCACCAGCGTTGCCAGGGCTTCGCCTTCAACGTCTTCAGCGATGATCAGCAGCGGACGGCCAGCCTTGGCCACTTGCTCCAGCACCGGCAGCAGGTCGCGGATGTTGCTGATCTTCTTGTCGAACAGCAGCACGAACGGGTTGTCCAGCTGAACAACTTGCTTTTCCGGGTTGTTGATGAAGTACGGCGACAGGTAGCCGCGGTCGAACTGCATGCCTTCCACGACGTCCAGCTCGTCGGCCAGCGACTTGCCGTCTTCCACCGTGATCACGCCTTCCTTGCCGACCTTGTCCATGGCTTCAGCGATGCGCTGGCCGATGGATTCGTCGCTGTTGGCCGAGATGGCGCCAACTTGAGCGATTTCCTTGCTGGTGGTCGTCGGCTTGCTGATCTTCTTCAGCTCTTCGACAGCGGCCGTCACAGCCTTGTCGATGCCGCGCTTCAGGTCCATCGGGTTCATGCCGGCGGCAACGTACTTCATGCCTTCGCGCACGATCGACTGGGCCAGCACCGTTGCGGTGGTGGTGCCGTCACCGGCGTTGTCGCTGGTCTTGGAAGCGACTTCCTTGACCATTTGCGCGCCCATGTTCTGCAGCTTGTCCTTCAGCTCGATTTCCTTGGCGACCGACACACCGTCCTTGGTCACGGTCGGGCCACCGAAGCTGCGCTCCAGCACCACGTTGCGGCCCTTCGGGCCCAGGGTCACCTTCACTGCGTTGGCGAGAATGTTCACGCCTTCGACCATCTTGGCACGTGCGGCGTCGCCGAACACTACGTCTTTAGCTGCCATCTTGAGAATCTCCGAGATCTTTGGATGTTGCCCGCGCGCTCAGTCAAGGGCGCCGGCAATGAGGATTGGGTTACGGGTAAGCGAAGCGGCGGAGCGCGTGCTTACTTTTGCACCACGGCCATGATGTCTTCTTCGCGCATGACCAGGACTTCCTGACCATCCACCTTGACGCCCTGGCCGGCGTACTTGCCGAACAGCACGCGGTCGCCGACCTTCACGTCCAGCGCGATCGCATTGCCCTTGTCGTCTTTCTTGCCCGGGCCGACGGCCAGCACTTCGCCTTGATCCGGCTTTTCAGCGGCGGCGTCAGGAATGACGATGCCCGAAGCGGTCTTGGTTTCGTTGTCCAGGCGCTTCACGATCACGCGGTCGTGCAAAGGACGCAGGTTCATACACAACTCCTCAATGCAAAGTGAGTGTTTATTCACAAAACGCGCCGCAAGACGCGGCGCATCGGGAAAGCATCGGGACCGGAGGCATTGTTAGCACTCTTGTCCGGCGAGTGCTAATTATAGGGACGGGGTATGACGATTTCAAGAACGGGGGTCGAGATTTGCTTATGGCGTGTCGACAGCCACCTCACACAAAGCGCGTGATTTCCCCTGACGATTCCCTTAGAATGCGAACGCGAATTGTTCCTATTACCATTAATCGAATCGTTTGAGCGGGCCTGAGAGCCTGCCGCGCCAGGGAAATGAAAGATAAGAAAAGTGGAGGAGAGGCCTCTCGTACCAGCAATGTGGCACGGGGGTCGTGGCGTGCGGCTTCGTTGCTTGCGGCGACATTGCTGGCCGCGTGTGGTGGCGGAGATGGCGGCGGCAGTACGTCGTCGCCGGCGTCGGCATCGAGCGCGACGCTGTCGCCGATGGCGCAGGTCGGCAAGCAGATCTTTTTTGATCAGACGCTCTCTGCCTCGGGCAAGCAATCCTGCGCTTCGTGCCATGACCCGTCGCGCGGCTATACCGATCCGAACAACTTGGCCGTCTCGATCGGAGGGCCGAAGTCCGATTTGCCCGGCCTGCGAAACACGCCGTCGCTAAATTACGCGTCGTTCACGCCGAACTTCAAGATCGACAGTACTGGCAAGGCTTCCGGAGGATTCTTCCGCGATGGCCGTTCGGCATCGTTGGCGGACCAAGCGCAGCAGCCGTTCACCAATGAATTCGAGATGGCAAACGCCTCGGCAGACGATGTGTTGAAGACACTGCTGACGCGCCCGTACCTCGATCAGTTCACGGCGGTGTTCACCAAGGCCGGCATCCAGGACAGTGCGACCGCTATGCAGAGCATCGGCCGCGCGCTGGCCGCATTCCAGAGCGAAGACCCGAGCTTCCACCCCTTCGACAGCAAATTCGATGCGTACCTCGCAGGCAAGACAACGCTGACGGATGCCGAGACACGGGGCCTGCTGCTGTTCAACAACCCAACCAAGGGCAACTGCAACGCTTGCCATATCTCGACAGGTAAGGGCAGCACGCCGGCATTGTTCACCGATTTCACGTACGACAACGTCGGTATCCCGCGCAACTGGAGCATTGCCGCCAACCAGGAAGGCACCACGCTGCCGTACGTGCCGAAGAACGGCCTGGCGCTGGGCAGTCCTAATTACAGTTACTACGACCTGGGCATCTGCGGGCCGCTGCGTACCGACTTCCGCGTGGGTGGTTCCACGTGCGGAAAGTTCAAAGTGCCGACGCTGCGCAACATCGCGCTGACGCCACCGTATTTCCACAACGGCGTGTTCCAGACGCTGGATCAGGTGGTGGCGTGGTACATCACGCGCGATACCGACCCGGGCCGATGGTACGTCAAGGCCGATGGCACGCCCGATGTGCCGTACAACGATCTGCCGGTTGGCTTCGATGCCAACGTGAACGTGGCCGAAGTGCCCTACAACCCAGGGACCGCGCCGTCGCTGACGAACCAGGAAATGAGCGATCTCGTGCATTTCCTGTGCACGCTCACCGATGGATTCGATCCGGCCAACCCGTCGGCCTATCGCATGCCAGCCCAATGCGATTCCACCGCTGCGAGCGTGGGCGCCGCCCGCATCCAGACCGTCTCTACCAGCGGAGCCACGCTGAGCAAGACGGCAACAAGCAAATAAGCCAATTCAACATTCCAAGACCAGGGAGCGTCACAGCATGAAACGAACCGCCTTGTCGGTAGCCGCCGCCATTGTGCTGATGGGGGCCGGTGCAGCCGATGCCGCCACCACTGCGCAACTCGAACAGAAACTCGACGCCATGGCCGCGCAGATTGAAGCGCTCAAGGCCGAGCTGAAGGAAGTCAAGGCGCAGAATGCGACGCTCGCGACACAGCAGCAGACGCAGGCGAAGGCGCAGGCACAGCAAACCGCGGCCCTGCAAGACGTGCAGCAGACTGTGCAGACGGCACAGCTCGCCTCGACCCGGCCCTCGCCGCTCGACAACCTCACGCTCTGGGGCTACGGCGAGGTCAACTACAGCCGCCCGACGCGCCGCTCCGAAGACACCAAGATGGACCTGGCGCGCGCGGTGTTCGGCATTGGTTACAAGTTCGACGACAAAACTCGCTTCAACTCCGAATTCGAGATTGAGCACGCCATTACGTCGGCCACTGACTCCGGTGAATTCGAAGTCGAGCAGTTCTACATCGACCACAAGCTGACCGACAAGATCGGCCTGAACGCGGGCCTATTCCTCATCCCCGCCGGCTTTATCAACCGCAACCACGAACCGACCAACTACTACGGCGTCCATCGCAATTTTGTCGAGACGCTGATCATCCCGAGCACATGGCGTGAGGGAGGTCTCTCGCTGTACGGCGATACCGATTTCGGCCTGAACTGGAATGTGGGTCTGACCACCGGCCTGAACCTCGCCAAGTGGAATTTCAACCCCGAGAACCCACTGTTCAAATCGGCGCTGGAGATGCAGAACAACGCCATCGCGCCGATGCAGACCTCGCACCAGGAACTGGGGTTGGCCAACGCCAAGAACCTGTCGCAGTATGTGGCGCTCAACTACACCGGTATTTCGGGTCTGACGCTGGGCGGCTCGGTTTTCACCGGCAAGAGCAGCCGCTCGAGTACCGACGCGCCGCTACCGGAACAGCGCGCTACCTTGTATGAGGCGCACGCCCGCTGGACGCCGGGCAAGTGGGACCTGTCCGCTCTGTACGCACGCGGCACGTTCAGCAACACCGAGGCCGTCAATCAGGCCAACCCAGGCGCAGCCAATCCAATGCCCTCGGCGTTCTACGGCTGGTTCATGCAGGCCGCGTACAACGTGTGGCAGAAGGGCGACTATCGTTTTGCACCGTTCGTCCGCTACGAGCGCTACAACATGGGTGAAAAGTACGCAGGACTTGCGCCCGGCTTCACCTTCCCTGCTGGTTGGCCTTCGCTGTCCGACACGGTGTACACCATTGGCGCAAACTTCTATCTGAACCCCAACGTGGTCTTCAAGGTGGATTACCAGCGCTTCAAGCAGAACCGCGATTTCTCGCGAGTGGATCTGGGCCTGGGCGTGTCGTTCTAAGCTGCGGGAGCGGCAAATCCAAGGAGGTGCAAGCCATGCGTTACCAGCCAGTGCCCATTGTTCTTGTCTGTGCCGCCGCCGTCGGTGCGCCGGGCATGATTGTCACCAAGGCGTTTGCGGCGGACTACCTGTCCGCTGCCGAGGCCCAGAAAGCAATGTTCCCTGACGCCACAAGCTTCGAGCCGGTACCGCTCACGCTCTCTGCCGACCAGCTCAAGCAGTTGGCCGAACGTGCGGGCGGTCCGGCCAAGCCGGGGGCGTGGCGCGCATGGCAAGCCAAGCAAGGTGATAAGGCAGTCGGCTACTTCGTGACCGACGCCGTCATCGGCAAGTTCGAACTCATCAACTACGCCGTGGCCCTGAACACGGCCGGCGAAATCAGCGGCGTGGAAATCCTCACCTACCGCGAAAGCCACGGCTACGAAGTCCGCAACAAGCCTTGGCGCGCCCAGTTTCTGGGCAAGTCAGCCAAGTCGGCGCTGCGTGTGGGCGACGACATCAACAACATCAGCGGCGCAACGCTGTCGTGCACGCACTTGACCGACGGCATTCGGCGCATTGCGGTGATGGCGCAGTTGGCGCTCGTCCAGCGCTGATGCGGCCGAGCTGCCGGCGCGCGCGGCCGTGGCTCGGCACGCTGGTTGACGTGCAGGCTGAAGGCCTTGAAGCCGAAGCCGCCGTAGCGGCTGCGTTCGACGAAATTGCCGCCGTTCACGCGCTGCTGAGCTTTTATGCCGCGGACAGTGACTTGCACGCGATCAACCGCGCGCCGCCTGGCGCCCAACTGCGCGTTGATCCAAGAACGTTGACCGTGCTGCGTTTGGCCAGCACTTTGCACGCCGCATCCGCGCGTGCATTCGATTGCCGGGTTGGTACGCCCGAGCAGCTGGCCGATACGCGTTTTCCTGTCGCGTTCGCCGGTGATGTCGTTTGCAAGCAAACGCACGCCTTGATCAACCTGGGCGGAATCGCCAAGGGGTATGCCGTTGATCGCGCAATCGAGACGATCCAAGGCTTTGCTGTAGAAAATGCCATCGTCAATGCGGGTGGTGATCTACGACACCGTGGCTCAAACCCGACGACTGTGCAGATACGTGACCCGCGCAATGCGGCGCGGATCACCGCAACGGTGCTGCTCGACAATGCGGCGCTGGCCACCTCCACTGTGGGCGGTCTTGGGGCGGGCCCCGATGACCCATCGCGCATTCATAACGCAGACCGGCTCGCTCTTCCCGCGCTCGCGGGGGCGACCGTGCAGGCACCCACCTGCGTGCTCGCCGACGCGCTGACCAAAATTGTGCTGGCAACGGGCGACGCGACGCATCCACTGCTTGCCGAGTACGGAGCAGCGGTCACCGTATACTCGCCCGGTTAATCCGCTGTCTCACACACCATGTCTGTTTCTCCGCGTTTTGCCCACCACGTGCGCGAGAGCGCGTTCCGCTTGAGCCGCCGACGGCGGTGGATGGTGTATGGCGTGTTTGCCGTCCTTCTCGTCACGGGCCTGGCCTGGCTCGCCCTGCACTTCCTCGACGAGGGCAGCGACACCGGCACGCTTGCGCTGGCGTGGAGCATGAAGTTGCATGGCGCCGCCGCCATGATGAGCTTGTATCTGTTCGGCATGCTATGGGGCCCACACATCCGCAACGCGTGGGTGCGGCGGCGCAATCGCACAGCAGGCGCAATGGTGGGTGCACTGACGATCGCGCTGGTACTGACAGGTTATGCGCTGTACTACGTCAATGGCGAACTGATGCGCCAGAGTGCAGAAGTGCTGCACTGGTCGGCAGGTATGGTGGTGTGCATCGCCCTGTGGATTCACATCATGATCGGACGGCGCAAACGCAAGACGCCCCCTTTTCAGATCTGAGCGGCACACCGCGCTGAATCCGCGTGCTGCAGGACGGCTGCGACGTTTCACAACACACTCTTGAAATTGACGTCGACCATACAGTCCGCGACGCGAGTCGAACTGGCAGCACGGATGCCGCGGTCGGAACGCGGCTTTAGGGCCCGCAAGGTCTCTATTGCTTCTTGCTTCGAACCCGCGTCTCAGCCGCACGCTGCTTGGCCAGCGCCGCAGCACGCTTTACCAGGAACTCCACGAATACCCGCACGCGCAACGGCAACAAACGGCCATGCGGGTACACCAGACTGACCGGCCGTGACCTGCCTGCATACGCCTGCAGCACTTCAACCAGCGTGCCATCGGCCAGGTCCTTCTCGACGATGAAGCGATAGGTCTGGAACAACCCCGCACCGGCCCTGGCCAGGGTCACGCCGGCCAATACATCTTCGGCACACAGGTAGTGGCCTTCGGTGGGCAGCACCTCTCGATCGCGGCCCTCATCCGAAAACAACCACGCGATCGGCCGCCCGCTGCTGGGCAGATCGAACTGGATGCACTCGTGCTGCTTCAGGTCTTCAAGCGTGTGAGGCCGCCCTGCTCGCTGAAGGTAAGCAGGACTGCCGACGACCACGAGTTCGGCGTCCTCCAGGTGGCGCGAGACCATCGTCGAATCCGGCTGTGTACGAAACCGGATCGCCACGTCAAAATTTTCCTCATGAAAGTCGATATTGCGGTTGCCGATGTGGACTTCGAACTTGAGCAGCGGAAATGTCTCCCGCAGCGCGGGCAGCAACGGTAGGAGCCGATAGTGCCCATACGTGGTCGGCGCGCTGATCCGCAGCGTGCCCGACGGCTGCACCTGTTCGCCTGTCACCTTGCGCTCTGCCTCGATCAACTGGTTGAGCGCGGCGCGGCATTGCTCGAAGTAGTCTCTGCCGCCTTCGGTCAGACGCAGACTGCGTGTCGAGCGCACGAACAGACGTACGCCCAGACGTTTCTCCAAACGTGCGATCGAGCGGCTAACCGCCGCGGGCGTCACCCCCGCGGTATTGGCCGCCGCCGTAAAGCTGCCAGCCTCGGCGGCCAGGCAGAACAGTTCGATGCTGCCAAGCAGGATGTCGTCGAATTGCCGGTGCATATTTGTTACCCCATGTAATAGGACAAGTGTAGCCGACCCCATTTTTTGCTTTCCAAGGCCGCAATACAGTGCATTCCACCGGCGGCGCTCTTCCAACACGGCGCCGGCCCCGCTCCCCCTATGCACTGGAGATTCATCATGAGCAACGCGCATCCCACCGCCATCATCACTGGCGCGACAAGCGGCATCGGCCTTGGCTTGGCCGAGGCTTTTCTCAACGAGGGTTACAACGTCGTCGGCTCCGGCCGCTCGGCGCAACGCCTGCAATCTGCTGCCGCCCGCCTGAACGCCGGCGATCGCTTCCTGGGTGTGGCCGGCGATGTCGGCAAGCCCGAATCTGCGCGCGAGCTTTTTGCTCAGGCCATCGCCCGCTTCGGCCAGGTCGATGTGCTGGTGAACAACGCCGGCATCTTCGCCGCCAAGCCCTTCGTGCAGTTCACGCCCGAAGAAATCGAGGAGCAGATTTCGACCAACCTGAAGGGCACGTTGTACGCGTCGCAGGAAGCTGCCAAGCACATGAGCGAGCGCAAGCGCGGCAAGATCATCAACATCACCGCCTCGCTGGCCATGCAGCCGCACGGCAGCGTGCCGGCACTGCTGGCGGTGGCCCTGAAGGGCGGCATCAACCAGGCAACCCGCGCCTTGGCGCTTGAGTTGGCACCCTTCGGCGTGACCGTGAATGCGGTGGCTCCTGGCGTGACAGATACGCCGATGCATCCGGCCGCTACACATGCCGCACTCGGCAGCATGCACCCACTGGGCCGCATCGCACGCATCGACGAGGTCAGCGCAGCCGTGCTCTACCTCGTCAACGCAGAGTTCGTGTCGGGCGCCGTGCTGCCCGTGGACGGTGGTTTCAGCGCCGGCCGCTGAGTCCTGCACCTACCACTGACTGAAGAACGGGGACTGCCGTGAAAGTATCGCGGCAGCCCCGATCAACAAGGAGTCGCGTCATGAGCAACGCAACCGCTTTTGAGTCGTCCGTACAGCAACGGCTGGCAGCGCGCGGGCTGGCCTTGCCCGATCCGCCCAAGCCGTTGGGCAGTTATACGGCCGTCGATCAGGCAGGCGATCTGCTGTTCATTTCTGGGCAATTGCCGCTGGTCGAGGGCAAAGTCGTCTGGCAAGGCCAAGTCGGCAAACAACTCACCCTGGATGAAGGCCGGCGCGCTGCCGAGCTTGCAGCGTTGAATGTGCTGGCGCAGATCCATGCCCATCTGGGCGGTTTCGAACGACTGGATCACATCGTGCGGCTGGAAGGCCATGTGACAAGCGCTGAAGGCTGGCTGCAGCAGCCCGCCGTCATCGACGGCGCATCGGATCTATTCGCCGACGTGCTGGGCACCCGTGCCGGCCATGCACGGGCGGTCTATTCGCATTTCCAGCAACCGGCCAACGCAGCAGTGATTCTGGTGGCGATTGCACAGCTCCGCGGTGTTTGAACCTCCGATGACTTCGGCGCGACATGCCGCCGATCTGACGACACACGCCTACGCTTTCCCCTTGAGAAGCGGCTCGGCAAGTTGCTTGAGTGCCTCCAGAACCGTGCGCAAAGGCTGCCCCATCTGAGCGTGGACGATGGCGCCATCCACGGCCAAACTCAGTGCTCTCGCCCGAGCCGGGCGCCCTGCTCCATGCAGCAGAAGCGTCTCGAAGGCCGCGGTCATTTCCTCTTTGTGGCGCCTCGCCAGCTCAACCGCTTCAGGAAGCTCAACGGCGGCGTTGATGAACGCGCAGCCGCGATAGTCCGGGTGACGCCACCATTCATTGAAGGTCGCCAGCAGGGCATCGAGCGGGGAGCTTCCCGAACTGAGATGTCGCTCCAACGTTGCCCGAAGCCACTGCATCCAGTTGTCGTGGCGGAAATTCAGGTAAGCCGTAATGAGGTCGCTCTTGCTCGGGTAGTGCCGATAAAACGTCGCCTTAGCGACCTGGGATACCTCAATGACGCGGTCAATACCGGTTGCACGAATGCCTTCACGATAGAAGAGGTCGTGCGCAGTCAACAGGATGCGCTCACGGGCAGAGAAATCGCTGGGGGCACGGGTTTCGGAGGTCATAGGGGGCATTGTAGACAAGTTTGTCTGCCTTGGACGGGTGGGCGCGAGATTGCCCTAGACAGATCTGTCTCTTTGCACTACCTTTGCACCTAGACAGATCTGTCTACACTGACCAACAACCACATGGAGTTGCCATGGAAGCCCGCCCGCCCCTACCCCCATTCACTCGCGAAACCGCCATTCAAAAGGTTCGGCTGGCAGAAGACGCGTGGAATACACGTGAACCCGCCCGCATCGTCCTGGCATACAGCCCGGATACCCGCTGGCGTAACCGGACGGAGTTTCCCGTCGGCCGAGAACAAGCCCAGGCGCTCCTGGAGCGGAAGTGGAAACGCGAACTGGACTATCGCCTGATCAAGGAATTGTGGGCGTTCGAGGGAAACCGTATCGCCGTGCGTTTCGCTTACGAGTGGCACGACGACGCTGGTCAGTGGTATCGCAGCTATGGCAACGAGAACTGGGAATTCGACGAACAAGGCCTGATGACGCATCGCCATGCGAGCATCAACGACCTCCCCATCAAGGAAGTCGACAGGAAGTTCTTCTGGCCCCTTGGGCGCCGCCCGGAGGACCATCCCGGTTTATCCGACCTGGGACTCTGAGTTTCGCGAGGGCTACGGCCTTGTCCGAGTGTGGCCACCCGGGGAGGGTGGCCTGCGCATGTTGAGAAGACGGTCAGCAGCTTCACTCTCAGACAGTGAAGCCCCAGCCTTAGACAGTGAAGCTCCAGCCTTAGACATTGAAGCTTCACCCTCAGACATTGAAGCTCCACCCTCAAAGACTGAAGCTTCACACCCAAACACTGGCGCTTCACCCTCAGACACTGACGCTCCACCCTGAAACACTGGAGCTTCACTCTCAAACACTGACGCTTCACCCTCCAACACTCGGACGCCACGGTCCAAGCCTCGTGCTCCACGCTTAAACACTGGAGCGGCGAACGGAAGGAGGCCCTTCGCCCATTTCGTGTTCAAGGCCCCACTCTCTCGGAACTGCCATCGCAGCTTGCTCCCGGCGCCTTACGGCGACGAACCGATAAAAGCCGCCAGCTCTTGGGGCTCGCCCGTCGGGAATGCGTCTTTGAGATGCTCGAGAAAAGCGGAAACGCGGGCGCTCAGCAACCGCCTGGAAGGGTAAAGCGCCCATAGCGCGATATCGGGGCCGTCCACATCGCCCCAATGCACCAACGTGCCGGCCTCCAGATCGTGGGCCACGAGCGACACCGGCAGGCACGCGGCCCCCACACCAAGCCGCACCGTGTCGCGCACCATGATCAACGACGACAAGTGCGCAACGGGCCGGATCGCGATGCGGGACTTTCCGTGGGACCCGGTGACGTCCCAGGCGGCGCTTCCGGTGCCCGCGCCGCGAAGGACGGCGGGCACGACAGCCTTGCCGGAGGGCCGTTCCAGTTCCGGCGTTGCCACAACGACAAGGCGATCCCGCAAGAGCACGCGTCCGATCAGGCTTTCGTCCGGGTCCGGATTAACTCGGATCACCAGGTCATATCCTTCTTCGATCATGTCGACGCCACGGTCTTCGGTGGTCACCTCCAGCTGCACCTCGGGATGTTTCAACGCGAACGTGGCCACCAGCTTGCCCATGGCCACCTGCGAAAACAGCATGGGCGCGCTGATGCGCAAACGCCCTCGTGGCCGTTCGCTACCGGATGCAATTGCGGCGGCCGTCTCCGCAATCTCGGCGAGCAGCGTGCCCGTACGCTCGTACAGCGCCTGCCCTTCCTGGGTGAGCTTGAGCCCGCGCGATCCGCGCTCGAACAATCGAAGTTCGAGACTGCCCTCCAGCTCCGACACCCTGCGAGAGAGCGTCGCCTTCGGCCGCCCCGTCGCCCGGGCAGCCTCGCCAAAGCTTCCATGTCGGGCAACCAGGTTGAAATCGGCAAGCGCGAGCAAATCCATGTGTTCCACCAGTGAGATACCCTGTCTATTTATAGCATCTTCCGGACCACAGATGGATCACCTACCTTAGCTGGGAACCCAACCCACTCAAGGAGTGAACATCATGACCATCCTCGTTACTGGTGCTACCGGCCGCGTCGGCCGCCAAGTCGTCCATCAACTGGCCAACCGCGGTGCGGACGTGCGCGTGCTGGTGCGCGACCCGTCAAAGGCCGACTTCCCGGCCAGCGTGAACGTCGTGCAGGGCGACATGCTGGATATCGAATCGCTGCGGCGTGCCTTCGTTGGTGTCCGGACGCTGTTCCTGCTCAACGCGGTCGCGGGGGACGAATTCACCCAGGCGCTCATAGCACTGAACATTGCCCGCGAATCGGGCGTCGAGCGCGTCGTCTATCTGTCCGTCATGCATGCCGAGCGCTTCGTGAACGTGCCGCATTTTGCGGTGAAGTCCGGCGCGGAACGCATGATCGAGCAGATGGGCTTGAGCGCCACCATCCTGCGTCCGGCCTATTTCATGGACAACGAACACATGGTGAAGGACGTCATCGTCAACCATGGTGTCTACCCGATGCCGATCGGCAGCAAGGGGGTTGCGATGGTCGACACACGCGACATCGCAGAAGTCGCGGCCATTGAGTTGATCCGCCGGGATGCGGCGCCGGGCAAGCTGCCGATCGAGACCATCAACCTGGTGGGCCCCGACACGCTGACGGGCCCCGAGTTGGCCTCGATCTGGTCTGAAACGCTCGGCCGCCCCGTGGCCTATGGCGGCGACGATCCGACCGGATTCGAGACCAATCTGACCAACTTCCTGCCCAAATGGATGGCTTATGAGATGCGCCTGATGGCCGAACGCTATGTCAGCGACGGCATGGTGCCGCAGGCGGGCGATGTCGAGCGCCTGACCCGCATTCTGGGGCGGCCGCTGGGCAAGTATCGCGATTTCGCTGCGGCGCTTGCGCAGTGAGCCGCGCGCAGGGCGGGGCAGGCGACAGGCGGGGGCCTGGCGCCCGCCTGCCCTCTTCCGCGCCTTTGTGCTGAGCGGGAGCGACGTTAACCGCTCGCGGGGCTGCAGTTTTGGTGTCTTGTGCCGATAACCAGCGGTGACGGCGTGCTCCACACGCATCCATACCGTCCCCAAGATCGATCGCCCGATGCCTCGTCGAACAGGCTGAGGTGCGGTTTGTCGTCGCCCAAGACCACGACATGCACCTTCGCCCCCTCGCCCGACAGCTGGCCACATCGGCAGGCCACCATCCCTTTGTTGTTGGTGCGCTGGGGACGCTGCTCACATTCATTGTCCTGGCAATCAGCGTGCTGACCCTTTGGGCCAACCGCGAAACGGCCATCGAGCACGCACACGACACCTCGAAGAATGTCGCGGCAGTTCTGGCCAGCCACATTTCGCGCACCGTTGAATCGGCAGACCAGTCGTTGCAGACACTGATAGGCGCGCTCGACAAGCCCGGCATCCGCAACCTCGATCCGCAGGTTCGGCACGATCTGCTGTTCAGCCCGACGGCATCCGCCCGGTATGTCACCGGCATGGGCGTGACCGACGACAAGGGCCAGCTCGTTGACGGATGCTGCTCCTTGACCCACCGCTGGGATTTCAGTGACCGGGACTACTTCATCGTTCATCGCGATCACGCAAACGTTGGCCTCTATGTGTCCGGCGTCTACAAGGCCCGGTCACGCGCAGGCGTGGAGGCCATCGCGCTGAGCCGAAGGATGGACCGGCGGGATGGGACGTTTGCGGGCACCGCTCTGGTGGCAATCGACCTCGATTACTTCAAGCAGCTTCTTGGAAAGCTCGATGTGGGGCCACGCGGCGTTACGGCCATCGTGCGCACCGACGGCACGCTGCTGGCGAGAAATCCACCGCCCAGTGCGGCTCGGGCACCCAATCTCAACAAATCGTTGACGTTCCCGCGCATGGTGAATCAGGAGTCGGGCTTTTACGTGGCGCCGTCGTCCAGCGACGGTGTGCTGCGGCTCTACACGTTTCAGCGCGTGCCGGGCACACCGTTCATCGCGGTCGTTGCCCCCGCCATGAGCGACGCGCTTGCACCGTGGCAACGGCTATCGTGGATCGTCGGGTTGTCGTCGCTGTCGGTCAGCCTCGCCTTCTGCGCAGGCGTATGGCTCCTGGCGTTTGCGCTGCGAGGGCGCGTGATGGCGGAAAACCACCTGCGTGAGCTGACGCAAACCGACCCGCTCACCGGGCTGAAGAACAGGCGCGCCCTGGATGTTGCGCTGGAGAACGAGTGGGATCGGCTGCAACGGAATGACAGTCGGCTGTCCGTGCTCTTTATCGATGCCGATCACTTCAAACGCTATAACGACGCGCACGGCCATGCTCAGGGCGACGTCGCGCTTCAGTACCTCGCCCAGTGCATTTCCAAGCATGCGCGACGACGCGGCGACCTGGCGGCCCGATACGGCGGAGAGGAATTCGTGGTGTTGTTGCCCGATACGGGCGAAACGGGTGCCACGCGGATCGCCGAAGCGATCCGTGCCGAAGTGGAAGGCGCCGGCGCGCCCGTCGGCGACACCGGTTTGGCCCCTTTCACCGTGAGCGTCGGTTGCGCGACCGCGCGGCGCGCGAGCTTCCCGTCGCTGAACGCATTGACCAAGGCTGCAGACGATGCGCTCTACGAAGCCAAGCGTAAAGGGCGCAACCGCGTTGACTACGCCACGGTTGCCTAGCCCCACGTGAGCGCCGCCCCTGATCTACAGACCGAGCAGCCGCGCTGACTGGCCGCCGTCGGTGTTGATCGTCGTCTGGTACGTGCTGCCCGAGCCAAAGCATCCAACTGGGCGGGCCACGCCGCGGGCCGGTGGAGACGTGTCACCCCGTGATAAATCGCGCAAAATGCTGCGCATCTGGGATGTGGAGGCTGGCCGGTGGGCATCAATTTCGATTTGACGGACTTGCAGGCATTTCGCGCGGTGGTGGAGTTGGGCAACTTCCGGAAGGCCGCCGAGGCGATCAGCATTTCCCAGCCCGCGTTGAGCCGCCGGATCGACAAGCTCGAAAGCGCGCTCGGCGTGCCCCTGTTTGAGCGCACCACCCGCAGCGTCACACTCACCACCGTCGGCCGCGTGTTTGCCCGCAGCGCTGAACAACTGCTCGACGATCTCGACGTCGCCCTGCTCGGTATCCGCGACGTTTCATCGAGCCGCCTCGGGCAGGTGACCATCGCATGCGTGCCGTCGGTGGCCTATTACTTTCTGCCGAACCTGATTGCGAACTATCACCGCCGCTTTCCACGCATCCGGGTCAAGCTGCTCGATGCAAGCGCAAACGAAGTGCTGGGGGCAGTCATCAGCGGCGAGGCCGACTTTGGCCTGACCTTCATGGGCAGCCAGGAACCCGAGATCGAATTCAAGATGCTGCTGCAGGAGCGGTTTGTTGCAGCATGCCGGCGCGATCATCCGCTCGCCCGCAAGAAGCGCGTGACTTGGAAGGAGCTTTACGCGCACGAATACGTGTCGGTGGACAAGACCTCCGGTAACCGCCTGCTGCTCGATCAGGCGCTGTCGGCCGTCGCCCCGCGTGCACCAAGCGTCTGCGAGACGCGGCACGTCACGACCATGCTGGGGCTGGTTGAAGCGGGGCTGGGTGTCGCTGCGGTGCCATCGATGGCCATGCCGGGGCATGACCACCCAATCCTCACGAGCGTGCCGCTGGTGGAGCCGGTCGTGAAACGGCGCGTGGGTATCGTGAAGCGGCGCGGCCGGGCATTGACGCCCGCCGCAGAAGAATTTCACCAGATGATCATCGACGCCAAGCGCAGCGGCGTGACCACGGGCGATGCATGACCCGCACCGCTTGACCTGCCGCGCCGCTGCACTACCTCATTGCACAGGCACGGAATCAAGCCCGGTCAACTTCACGTCTGCCTGCACTGCGGGCGAAGCCAGGTAGTCGAGAAGCGCCTTGGCTTCTTTCGGGTGCTGCGCGCCAACCGGGATGCCCGCAGCATAGCGCGTCACCGACTGCAGCGACTCGGGAATCTTCCCGACGAAGGTTGCACCGGGCACCGGCAGCAACTCGCTCACTTGCTGGAAGCCGACTTCGTAGTCGCCGGTCGCCACCACCGACGCCACCGGAATACGCGGAATCATCTTCGCCTTCGCCTTGACCTGCTCTTCAATACCGAGCTTCTTGAACAGCTCGCGCTCGATATAGACGCCGCTCGCGCTATCCGAATAGGCGATCGACTTGGCATGCAGCAGCACGTGCTTGAGGGCTTCGGGTGAGCTGATGTCGGGCTTGGCCGCGCCTTCGCGCACGACCATGCCGATGCGCGAGTCGGCCAGTTCCACGCGCGATTCCGGGATGACCTTGCCTTGCTTGATCAGATCGTCGAGGGCGTAGCCGACCATGATCACGGCGTCGGCAGGTTCGCCACGTGCGAGCCGATTCGGAATCGCTTCAGGCGACTTGCCCATCGACGGGCCGAGTGCGGTGTTGAGCGAGTTGCCCGTCTGCGCGGCGAACTTGGGCCCAAGCACCTTATAAGCCGCCGTAAAGCCACCGGAACTCATGACGTGCAATTCGGCAGCGTGGACGGTGGCTGCCACCGCCGAGGTTGCGACAAGCGCGGCTGCGCACAGTTTCAGAAGCAGAGTCTTCATGGTGAGGTCATGCCAGGTCGTACATTGTTTGTGAAGATGCGGGGCGGGGGATGCACCCCGCGTCAGTGCGCCGGCGCCAGCATCACTGCACGGCGGCGATAGAGCGTCAACGTCGCCATCAGTGCGCACGCGGCGGCAAAACTCATCCAGTAGCCAGGAGCAGCCTTGTCGCCGGTCATGTGAATGACCGCTGTCGAGATGGCCGGTGTAAAGCCGCCAAACACTGCCGTCGCGAGGCTATAGGCAAGCGAGAATCCGGCAACCCGCACCTGCACAGGCATCACTTCGGTGAGCGCGACAACCATCGCGCCGTTGTAGATGCCGTACATGAACGAGAGCCACAGCAGCACGAGCAGCATGTTCATGAAGCTCGGCGCGTGTGCGAGGAATGACAGCGCCGGATATGCCGTTGCAATCGTGAGCACCGTCATGCCGATGAGCAGCGGCCGGCGACCGATCCTGTCGGAAAGCGCTCCGCCAATCGGCAGCCACACGAAGTTGGACACCCCCACGCACAGCGTAACGAGCAGGCTGTCGGCCGTGCTCAGATGCAAGACGGTTTTACCGAACGTCGGCGCATAGACGGTGATGAGGTAGAAGCTCGTCGCGGTCATCGCCACGAGCATCATGCCGGCAACCACGACACCCCAGTTTTGCAGCAGCGTGCCGAACACCTCCTTCATGCTCGGACGGTGCCTGCGGGCCTTGAATTCCTGCGTTTCTTCAAGATTGCGGCGCAGCACGAAGATGAACGGCACGATCATGCAGCCGACAAAGAACGGCACACGCCATCCCCAGGCAGCGATGGCCGGTGCGCTCAGCCATTGGTTGAGCGCGAAGCCCAGACCTGCCGCCACGACGATGGCGACCTGCTGGCTGGCGGACTGCCAGCTCGTGAAGAAGCCCTTGCGCCCCGGGGTGGCCATCTCGGCCAGATAGACCGATACGCCGCCCAGTTCCGCACCGGCCGAGAAGCCCTGGAGGAGACGCCCCAGCAACACGAGGGCCGGGGCCAGCAGGCCGATCGTGGCGTAGCCGGGAACGAACGCGATCAGCACCGTCCCGCTTGCCATGATGGACAGCGTGACGATCAGGCCTTTTCGGCGACCGACATCGTCAATGTAGGCGCCGAGCACGACTGCGCCGAGCGGTCGCATCAGAAAACCGGCGCCAAAAACAGCGAACGTCATCATCAGCGAGGCGAACTCGCTTTCGGTCGGAAAGAAGACGTTGGCGATCTGCGTGGCGTAGAAGCCGAACAGGAAGAAGTCGAACTGCTCCAGGAAATTCCCGGCGGTGACGCGGAAGACCGCTGCGGCCTTGGATTGCCCGGTCGACAGGCTGGGCGGGGGGTGCATCGAGGTGTCTCCTGGAAGCCAAAAAAAGAATACGCCGTCGAACGGCGTTTGTCGTTTTGGCAATGTTCACCCGGAGACCCACAAACGAGAAGTGCAATTTTCGGAAGGATTGATGTGCTTTGGTTATCAATCCCATCTGCGCGCAACGTCCCGTGGGTAGAGGCGAAACGGCAGGTTCAAGCAATGCATTGCGTCGGAATTGCCCCCCCAAAAAAAACGCCAACCCGCAATGGGTTGGCGTTGTGCTTTCGGTAGGACCTTGGCCGCGAATCAGTGGAACTGATTCATGGTGTTGTCTTTACCTGCCGCCTTCAGCGCCGCTTCGCCGCTGAAGTATTCCTTGTGGTCGTCGCCGATGTCCGAGCCCGACATGTTCTGGTGCTTGACGCAGGCGATGCCTTGGCGGATTTCCTTGCGCTGCACGCCAGCCACGTAGCCGAGCATGCCTTGGTCGCCGAAGTATTCCTTGGCCAGGTTGTCGGTCGACAGCGCGGCGGTGTGGTACGTCGGCAGCGTGATCAGGTGGTGGAAGATGCCGGCTTCGCGCGACGCATCGGCCTGGAAGGTGCGGATCTTCTCGTCGGCAAGCTTCGCGAGTTCGCTGTCGTCGTACTCGGCGCTCATCAGCTGGCCGCGCTCGTAGGCCGACACGTCCTTGCCGGCTTCCTTCATCGCGTCATACACCTGCTGACGGAAGTTCAGCGTCCAGTTGAACGACGGGCTGTTGTTGTACACCAGCTTGGCGTTCGGGATGACCTTGCGGATTTCCTTGACCATGCCGCCGATCTGGCCGATGTGCGGTTTTTCGGTTTCGATCCACAGCAGGTCTGCGCCGTTTTGCAGCGACGTGATGCAGTCGAGCACGCAACGCGCTTCGCCCGTGCCGGCGCGGAACTGGAACAGGTTGCTCGGCAGGCGCTTCGGACGCAGCAGCTTGCCGTCACGCTTGATGACGACGTCACCGTTGCCGAGTTGGTCAGCCGACAGTTCTTCGCAGTCGAGGAACGAGTTGTACTGGTCGCCCAGGTCGCCCGGCGCATTCGTCACGGCGATCTGCTTGGTCAGGCCGGCGCCCAGCGAATCGGTACGGGCGACGATGATGCCGTCGTCCACGCCCAGCTCCAGGAACGCGTAACGGATCGCGCGGATCTTGGCCAGGAAGTCCTCGTGCGGCACGGTGACCTTGCCGTCCTGGTGGCCGCACTGCTTCTCGTCCGACACCTGGTTTTCGATCTGGATGCAGCAGGCACCCGCTTCAATGAACTGCTTGGCCAGCAGGTAGGTCGCTTCCGCATTGCCGAAACCGGCGTCAATGTCGGCAATGATGGGCACGACGTGGGTGACGTGGTTGTCGATCTTTTCCTGGATGGCGGCCTTGGCGGCGGCGTCCTTGGCAGCGTCCAGTTCGCGGAACAGGCCACCCAGCTCGCGGGCGTCGGCTTGACGCAGGAAGGTGTACAGCTCGCGGATCAGCGCGCTGACCGAAGTCTTCTCGTGCATCGACTGGTCCGGCAGCGGGCCGAACTCCGAGCGCAGCGCAGCGACCATCCAGCCAGACAGGTACAGGTAGCGGCGTTCGGTGCTCTTGAAGTGCTTCTTGATGGAAATCATCTTCTGCTGGCCGATGAAGCCGTGCCAGCAACCGAGCGACTGCGTGTACTTGGACGGATCGGCGTCGTAGGCAGCCATGTCCGCGCGCATGATCTTGGCGGTGTACTTGGCGATGTCCAGACCCGTCTTGAACTTGTTCTGGGCACGCATGCGGGCAGCGTACTCAGGGTTGATCGCGTTCCATGCGCTGCCGTAGGTCTCTTTCAAACCGGCAACTGCCTTGATGTCGTCTTGATACTGGGCCATGTCAATTTCCTGGAAATAAAGCGCGTTTGAGAAGAATCGGTTGCGTGTGCAGCTACGGAATTCGAAGCGAGCAGCGTGGATTTATTGTAGGTCTGCTTTGACGCGACGCAGCAAGGTCTTATATAAGACATAAGAGTTAGTTTTTCTTTATATTTCAACGAGATAGACGGCAAATTTTGCGATGCGGAACGTGTTTTCAGCAAACGGGAAGACGCCGCGGGAAAAATCCTGGACGAATTCCGTAATGTGGAATGGACTTTCAGGTGCCGAAGCCTGCCGAAGCCGCTCGCACGCCTGGGGCCGCAAACATGTCTCTGCCTGGGTGATGCGATGCGCGCGCTACCAGTTGCCCGGCGGACTAGACGCCTTCACTATTGTTTGCCGCTGAACGATAGAAGAAGCGCAAGGCGGCGCCCTCATCCGCCCACAGAAAAAAGGAAGACTCCATGCCCGCTCCGGACTATGACGTTGTCGTTTTCGGCGCCACCAGCTTTGTCGGCCAGATCCTGACCCGCTATCTGTCCGAACATCTTTCGGGCGATGGAGAAGCGCTGCGCTGGGCCATTGCCGGGCGATCCGAAGCCAAGCTGCTGGACGTCAAACGCGCACTGGGCGCGGCGGGCGAGTCGCTCCCGATCATCGTGGCGGACGCTGCAAATGAAGCTCAGTTGCGGGCACTGTGCGCGCAGACCCGCGTGGTGGTCTCTACGGTGGGGCCCTACGCGCTATACGGCGAGCCGTTGATCAAGGTCTGCGCCGAAAGCGGCACAGACTACTGCGACCTCACCGGCGAGACGCAGTGGATCAAGCGCATGATCGACAAATATGAAGCAACGGCGCAGCGGTCTGGGGCTCGCATCGTGCATTGCTGCGGCTTCGACTCGGTGCCGTCGGACATGGGGGTCTACTTCCTGCAGCAACAAGCCATGCGGCAATGGGGCACGCCCGCCACGCAGGTGAAGTTGCGGGTCAAGACACTAAAAGGCGGCGCCTCCGGCGGCACCGTGGCCAGCCTCGTCAACGTCGTGCAGGAAGCCGCTGCCGACCCCGCCTTGCGCAGGGAGCTGGCCGACCCTTACGCGCTGTGCCCCAGGGGCCACGGCTTCACGGCACGCCAGCGCTCTGTCAGAGGCGCGGCATTCGATGCCGATTTCGATGTGTGGGTTGCACCGTTTGTCATGGCCGCCATCAACGAGCGCGTGGTGCATCGCTCCAACGCCTTGTCCGGAAACGCCTATGGCAATCCATTCCTCTATGACGAAGCGGTGATCACCGGAGCAGGCCTGAGCGGTCGTATGAAAGCGATGACCATGGTGGCCGGCTTGGCCGCATTCATGCTGGGCATTGTCATCAAGCCCGCCCGCATCGCAATGCAGCGCTTCCTGTTGCCCAAACCCGGCGAAGGCCCCACGCCTGCAGCGCAACTGGCAGGCCGCTACGACCTGCGGCTCTTTGGCCGAACCGATCAAGGAAACACCTTGCGAGTGAAGGTGACCGGCGATCGGGACCCCGGCTATGGCTCCACCGGGAAGATGCTCGGCCAGGCCGCCATCAGTCTTGCGCTCGACCACACGAAAGACGGCCTCAAGACCGGGCGCCCAGGCGGCTTCTGGACGCCCGCCACCATGTTCGATGACCGATTCATCGAGCGCCTGACCCGCCACGCAGGTCTGCGTTTTGAGCGGATATGAGCGCGATGAAGCGTCCGCTCGGCAGCGGCATCACTCGTTCTGCTCGCGCGCAAAGATGTCCCAGCTGGCCATGAACAGCGCGGCGACCAACGGCCCGATCACGAAGCCGGTGATGCCGAACAGCTCCATACCGCCCAGGGTGGAGATCAGCACGACCCAGTCGGGCATCTTGGTGTCCTTGCCGACCAGCAGCGGGCGCAACAGGTTGTCGACCAAGCCGATGACGCCACCACAGAAGGCGACCAGGATCACGCACTTCCAGATCGCCCCCACCATCAGAAAGTAGACCGCGACCGGAATCCACACGAGGCTCGCGCCGATCGCCGGCAGCAGCGACAGGAACGCCATCAGCGCGCCCCACAGCACCACGCCGTCAATGCCAAGGAACCAGAAGATGAGCCCACCGAGCACGCCCTGCACCAGCGCCACGGCAATGTTGCCTTTTACGGTGGCGCGCACAACGGTCGTGAACTTGTTCAGCAGCAGGCGCTTGTGCTCCTCGTCCATCGGCAGCGCGCGGCGCACGCGGCGGCCAATGTCGGTGCCGTCGCGCAGCAGGAAGAACACCATGTAGAGCATCACGCCGAAACCGACCACGAACTGGAACGTGTTCTGCCCGATGCTCAGAGCCTTCGTGGCGGCAAACTGGCTGATCTGCGCAGCGCCATCGGCGAGCTTCTTCTGGATGCCGGCGATGTTCGTCAGGCCGGCTTTGGCAAGCAGTTGCTGCACCCACGTCGGCAGCGCCTGCACCGCTTCGGAGAGGTATCTGGAGTAATTCGGCTGCGCGCCCTGGACCTGCTGATACGCGACGCCGATTTCCTGCACGATGGTCGCCGTTACAAAGATCACGGGCAGGATCACGATGAGAATGATCAGCGTGAGCGTGGCGAGCGCCGCCAGGTTGCGCCGCTTGCCCATCCGGGCGACCAGCGCGCGCTGCACGGGCTGAAACAGAATCGCCAGGATGACGCCCCAGAACACCGCGCCAAAGAACGGCGAGAGGATCCAGCAGAGCCCGAGGGTGACGACAAACAGCAGGAGGAAAAAGAATTTCTGGTGGCCGTTTCCGCTATCCATGGATTGCTTTCGCTTGAAAGTGATGTCTGAACAGCCCGAGCAGGATCCGGGCCAAGGCAGTGAAATCCGAGTATGCCCGCGCAGTCCGCGTTGTCATAGAGGCCGCCCGCGGCCACACAGACATTTGGGAGCCAACCCGACATTGGCGCCCCGCGCGCCGCACCGCCCCATGCATGCCAAGCGATGGCGGCGCCGATTGCCGGCTATAGTCTGCTCACCCATCCAACCGAACGGAGCACAACGTGGTATTCGAAATGGCACATATTGAAATTCTCGCCGGCAAACAGCGCGAGTTTGAAGCCGCTGTCCAGCAAGCCTTGCCGCTGTTTGCGCGCGCCAAGGGGTGCCACGGCGCCGAGCTGCATCACATCGTCGAGCGCGACACCAGCTACGTGCTGCTGGTGCGCTGGAACACCGTGGAAGACCACATGGTCGATTTCCGCGAATCCGACGATTTCCAGGAATGGCGCAAGCTGGTCGGGCCCTTCTTCGCAAAGGCGCCCGAGGTTGTGCACTCCAACGTAGCGGTCAAGTAGCCCCCCAAAAAATCATTCGATACCCGCACCTGGCACAGGATGCGCAGCACCTCCCGCCGCGCATCCCCACCTGTGCCATGCCAGGGCAACTGCCGACTGCCCCGGCTTCTTGCGAGGCTGCGTCCTGAACATTCCGCAAGAATCCTTTTTCATTTGTTTGCACTCTGCCCTCCCGGCCGGGGTTCAATGACACGGTAAAGATGGCCCCGATGCTGCCGTTAGCCAGGGATGTGCGTTGCGCACGGTCACTTGCGCGGGCGCCTGTGCAGTCCGTTCGCAACCGCCTTCCGACTCCTGCCCAGCCGTTCGCCAAGACTCTCCACCACTCCGTTCATGCCTTCAGAAACGTCGATGGAACGGCGCTTTAGCGCCAGCGTCGCCATCGTCCTTGTTCCGGTGTTGTCGTTGTCGTGCTGGCTGCTGGGCTACGCATGGCTGGCCTACGGCCGAGCAGACGATGCCGCTCGCAGCGTCCAGGCGCTGCGCATGGCGCTGCTGGCCATGGAGAAGGTCTCCGCTGAGCGCGGCCCGACCAACGGCGTGCTGGGTGAAGACCTGCCGGTACCGGCTGAGCGCAGCGCGGCCCTGCAACGCATGCGCGCCGTCAGCAATGACCACATCGGCAAGCTGCTCGACGCGCTCGGGCCTGAACATTGCCCAGGTTGCCAAGCCGACATCAGCGCCGCCCGCCGCGCCCAAACCAACCTGGCCGCTGCACGTGCCAACATCGACAGGCTGACGGCCCTGCCGCTGCACGCGCGCAGCAGCGACGACCTGGCCGACGGCGTGAACCGCATGATCGCGGTCATCCCCGAATTCCTGCCCATCGTGAACGCGCGTACAGCCAACATCACACGCGGCGATCCCGACGTGCTCAATTGCCTGACGCTGGCGCGGCTGGCAGCGGATCTGCGCGAATACGCGGGCCAGCTCGGTTCGCGATTTACCGGCGCGCTGGCCATGCACCGCGCGCTGACGCTTGACGAGCAGCTCGCCATCGAACGCACACAGGGCCGTATCGACCAGCTGCGCAGCATGATCGAGACCCGCGTGGCCACGCCATCCACCGTGAACCAGCATGCGGTCGCAACGCTCGGGGCACAGTACTTCGGCGATGGGCTGCGCTATGTGGCCGCCGTGCGCGCCCAGGCCAGCCAGCCGGGCGGCGTCGATACCACGCCCGCCGCATTTGCCGAGCGGTACGTGCCCACGATGCGCGCCATCACGGATTTCCGCGACATCGTGCTGCGCATGGCGGAAGACGACATCCGCCAACATCGACGTGAAATGCTGTTTGTGCTCGTCGGCTCGGCCGGCGCGGTGTTTTCGCTGCTGGCGGCACTGGCATGGATGACGCTTTCGTTCCGCCGCAACGTGGTGGGTCCGTTCGTCAACGCCACGCGGCTGATCGACGGGATTGCGCGCGGCAATCTCAGCGTGCATATCCCGACCGGCTTTGAACGGCGCGAGATCCGCGCGATGTTCGAGGCAATCCGCGTGCTGCGCATCAACAGCATCGAACGCCGCCGGCTGGAGCTTGAACGTGCTCACCTAATGCAGGAACTCGCGCGCATGGCCGAGACCGACCCGCTCACGCAGTTGCTCAACCGCCGCGCCTTTGAAGATCGGGCCGATGCCATGTGCAGGTTGGCGCAGCCCAAAGCGCCGCTGCTTGCACTGATCATGTTGGACATCGACCACTTCAAACGCATCAACGATACATACGGCCACGCCGTGGGCGATGAAGCGCTGCGCACCGTTGCAAGCCTGTGCCGCGCCGAAGGCCCGTCTGCAGACGTGGTGGCGCGCATCGGCGGGGAAGAATTTGCGGTGATGGTGTGGGCGGATAGCCTCGCGCAGGCACGCGCGGTGGCCGATCACCTGCGCCATCGCATTGCCGAGGTGACCGTGCCGACCGGCACCGATCTGCCCTGCCGCATGACGGCCAGCTTTGGCGTGGCGATTGCGCCGGCCGCCGATGGTCCCACCCTCGAATCGCTGCTGCGACGGGCAGACCATCTGCTCTATGCCGCCAAGCTGGCCGGCCGCAACTGCGTGATGACCGACTCGCCGCCGGCATCGCATGATCTGTCGGCTGCAGCCGACTGAGACACCCCACACCCATCGCTTCACAAGGTTCGAGCAGGATCGCAATGTTCCAACGCCCCTTCGAAGTGACAAGCGGAGGCGGCGGAAGCATGCCGCGATGACGCACCGCAGCAGCGGATTTTCCAAGACGGAGCCGAGCCGACCGCCTAGAGTGGCAAGCTGACATTCACCCGTTTAGCGCACACCGGAGCCGACGATGCCGCAAGACCGCCACCTGATCCTCTACCACTCGCCACGCAGCCGCTCGCGGGGCGCGCGCATGCTGCTCGAAGAGCTCGGCGCCGACTACGAGGTGCATGCCTTTGACCTGACGACGGGCGAGCACAAGACGCCGGCGTTTCTCGCCATCAACCCGCTGGGCAAGGTGCCGACCTTGCGCCATGGCGATGCGGTCATCACCGAGCAGGTGGCGGTGTATCTGTATGCGGCGGAGCTGTATCCGGAAGCCGGGCTGTCGCCGGCCGTGGGCGATCCGCTGCGCGGCGCGTACCTGCGCTGGATGGCATTCCACGGCGCGTGCTTCGAGCCGGCCATTGTCGATCGCTCGATGAAGCGCGAACCGGCTGCGTATTCGATGTCGCCGTATGGCAACTTCGACGCCATGCTGGACACGCTCACGGCGCAATTGGAGAAAGGGCCCTACCTGCTGGGCGAACGCTTTACCGCGGCGGATGTGCTGTGGGGCGCGGCGCTGGCGTGGACGACAATGTTCAAGCTCATCCCGGACACGCCATTGGTGCGTGGCTACATTGACCGCGTGATGGCGCGGCCCGCCATGCAGCGCGCGCAAGCCGCCGACCTCGCGCTTGCCCAGGCGCAGGACAAAGCAAAGGCCGAGGCAACAAACGCTGCCCCGGCCCCATAACGCTGCAACCGCGTAGGTCTGGCGGACTTAGTGCGACAGGCGGAACTGCCCCACTGCCTCGTTCAGGTTGTGTGCCTGTTCTTCGAGCGACTCCGCGGCGGCGGCGGCTTGTTCGACCAGCGCAGCGTTTTGCTGCGTCACCTGGTCCATCTGGTTGACGGCCTGGTTGACCTGTTCGATGCCGCTGCTCTGCTCTTCCGAGGCGGCCGAAATCTCGCCCATGATGTCGGTCACGCGCTTCACCGCATCGACGATCTCCGCCATCGTCACGCCGGCCTGATCGACCAGCGCCGTACCGTTGCTCACGCGGTCTACCGAGTCATGGATCAGCGCCTTGATTTCCTTCGCCGCGCCAGCCGAGCGCTGCGCCAGGCTGCGCACTTCGCTGGCCACCACGGCAAAGCCACGGCCCTGCTCGCCGGCACGCGCGGCTTCCACCGCGGCGTTCAGCGCCAGGATGTTGGTCTGGAACGCAATGCTCTCGATCACGCCGATGATGTCGGCGATCTTTTTGCTGCTCTCGTTGATGCCGCCCATGGTCTGCACGACCTGGCCGACCACATCGCCGCCGCGCGTGGCGACGTCCGAGGCCGTCACGGCAAGCTGGCTGGCCTGACGTGCGTTGTCGGCGTTCTGCTTCACGATGCTCGTGAGCTCTTCCATGCTCGACGCGGTTTCTTCCAGCGAGCTGGCTTGCTCTTCCGTGCGCTGCGAGAGGTCTGCATTGCCGGCAGCAATTTCCTGCGCGGCCGAGCGCACCGAATCGCTGCCCAGGCGGATCTGCTGCATCACGGCGGTCAGCTTGTCGGCGAACGTGTTGAACGAACGGGCAATCTGTGCGACTTCATCTTCGCCATCCGACGGCAGGCGCTTGGTGAGGTCACCGCTGCCCGAGCCGATCTCGTCCATCGCATCGCGGATCATCGACAGGCGACGGAATGCGCGCGAAGTCATTGCGCCGACGATGAGGGCCGCAACGATGGCCACGCCCACCAGCGCGCCGATCGAGGTCATCACCAGCGAGCGCATGCCCGCGGTGGCATCGGACTTGTCCAGGGCCACGACCAGGCCCCAGTCGGTGCCCTTCACGCCCTGGCGATAGAGCAGCTTGGCCGCGCCATCCACCGCCACTTCCACGGGCTTCTCTGCCTGCGCCAGCGAAGCCAGGGTGGCTTCGTTCAGCCCGGCCGACAGATCGGTCACCGGCTTGAGCGTGAGCTTGTCATTCGGGTGCGCGACGATCTTGCCGGCCGCATTGACCAGGAAGCCGAAGCTGGCCGGCGTCGGATGAATGGCCTTGACGTTGGCAATCACGCTGTCCATCGCCACGTCGCCGCCGATCACGCCCTTGAGCGTGCTGCCTTCGAGAATGGGCACGGCGAACGTCACCACCAGCTGGCCGGTGCTGACGCTTACGTACGGCGGCGTCACCACCGGCTTGCCTGCCTCCACGGCCTGCTTGTACCAGGGGCGCGCGGTCGGGTCGTACGTCGGCGGAATACCCTCCGGGTTGGAGAATTTGTACGATTTGTCGGGATAGCCGACATAGACGTTGATGAAGCCGCCAGCCTTGTGCACGGCCTTGAAGACCGGGATCGGGTCGGCAGACACTGCTATGTCTTGCAGCGACACCATCATCTGCGTCTTGGACGCCACCCAGTCGTCGATGCCGGCGATGTGGCCACGCGCGACCGACTGGAGGTTCTGGCGGATGGACTCGTCGTTATACGAACGCGTCACGAGATAGTTCAGACCGCCAGCAAAGGTCAATGCGCCGACCACGATGGCAACGCAGGTCAGCAAAATGCGAGTACGGATGGATGCGAGCACAGTATGGTTTCCTACGAGGCCCATGGCAGGGGTCCACCATGTAAGGCATACGGCACACGGCCCTGTCGGCCTGCCGTCGCACAAAGAACGGCCGTTGTAAGGAAATCTGAAGTCTGATGTGCCGGACGCGACTTTGCTGTCACGTTGCCCCGGCAGGCAACGTTCTACAACCGCCCTCCCTACGCTGCCCGCGCCGGGCAGGGTCCACTTCAAAAAAAGGAATGCGCATGAAAACCAAAGCCGCCATCGCCTGGAAAGCCGGTGCTCCGCTCACCGTGGAAGAGGTCGACCTGCAAGGCCCGCGTGCCGGCGAGGTGCTCGTGGAGATCAAGGCGACCGGCATCTGCCACACCGATTACTACACGCTTTCGGGTGCCGACCCGGAAGGCATCTTCCCGGCGATCCTCGGCCATGAAGGCGCGGGCGTCGTGCTGGAGGTGGGCGCGGGCGTGACATCGCTCAAGGCCGGTGACCACGTGATTCCGCTTTACACACCGGAATGCCGCCAGTGCAAGTTTTGCCTGTCGCGCAAGACCAACCTGTGCCAGGCCATCCGGGCCACGCAGGGCAAGGGCCTGATGCCGGACGGCACGTCGCGCTTCTCGCTTGATGGCAACCCGCTGTTCCACTACATGGGCACGTCTACGTTTGCGAATCACATCGTGGTGCCGGAGATTGCGCTGGCGAAGATCCGCCCCGACGCGCCCTTCGACAAGGTGTGCTACATCGGCTGCGGCGTCACCACGGGCGTGGGCGCGGTGGTCTACACGGCCAAGGTGGAAGCCGGCGCCAACGTGGTCGTGTTCGGGCTTGGCGGCATCGGGCTGAACGTGATCCAGGGCGCAAAGATGGTGGGCGCCGACAAGATCATCGGCGTGGACCTGAACCCCGCACGCGAGGCCATGGCACGCAAATTCGGCATGACGCACTTCATCAACCCGAACGAGGTGGAGAACGTGGTCGACCACATCATCCAGCTCACCGACGGCGGCGCGGATTACTCCTTCGAATGCATCGGCAACACGAAGGTCATGCGCCAGGCGCTGGAGTGCACGCACAAGGGCTGGGGCCAATCGATCATCATCGGCGTGGCCGAGGCCGGCGCCGAAATCAGCACGCGCCCGTTCCAGCTCGTCACGGGCCGCGAGTGGAAAGGCTCAGCCTTCGGCGGGGCACGTGGTCGCACAGACGTGCCGAAGATCGTTGACTGGTATATGGAAGGCAAGCTCAACATCGACGATCTCATCACGCACACGCTGCCGCTGGAGCGTATCAACGAAGGCTTCGAGTTGATGAAGCGCGGTGAGTCGATCCGCTCGGTCGTGCTGTATTGAGCCCTGAAGACGGAGCTACGTCATGACGATTCCGTTACCGGAACTTGAGCTGCTGTCCGAGCATGCGTGCTTTGGCGGGCTGCAGCGTTTCTATCGGCATGCCTCGACGGCGATCGGGCTGCCGATGCGCTTCTCGGTCTACCTGCCGCCTCAGGCGATGGCCGGCGCACGGTGCCCTGCCCTGTTCTATCTGGCCGGGTTGACGTGTACGGAAGAGACCTTCGCCATCAAAGCCGGCGCGCAACGCGTCGCTGCGCGAGAAGGCCTCATTCTGATCGCGCCGGACACCAGCCCGCGCGGCGCGAACATCCCCGGTGAAACCGACAGTTGGGATTTCGGCATCGCCGCCAGCTTTTACGTGGACGCTACACAGGCCCCGTGGCGCGATCACTACCGCATGGAAAGCTACGTCGCGGACGAACTGCACCGCATTGCGCGCGTGGCGTTTCCGGTGGCGGCGGGGCGCATTGGCATCTTCGGGCATTCGATGGGCGGCCACGGCGCATTGACGCTGGCCCTGCGCCATCGGGAACGCTTTGCTTCGGTATCGGCGTTTGCGCCGATTGCGCATCCGTCGGTGTGTCCGTGGGGCATCAAGGCGTTTACCGGGTACCTCGGGGACGACCGCACCGCGTGGGCCGCGCACGACGCCACGCACTTGATGCGTCAGGCCTCATGCCCATTTCCGGGCGGCATCCTTATCGATCAGGGCGAGGCCGACAAATTCCTTGCCGAGCAGTTGTATCCGGAAGACTTTGCCGCCGCGTGCGCCGCAGCCGGGCAGCCGCTGCAATTGCGCCGCCACCCCAGCTACGACCACGGCTATTACTTCATCGAGACTTTCATCGAAGATCACCTGCTGCACCACGCAGCACAACTGCGCTAGCAGCAGGTAACCCCACGGTTAGCGGCCGCTCCCACCGCCGCTGCCGCCAGCGCCTCCGCCGGCACCCCCGGCGCCTGCCCCACCACCGACACCGCCCGAGCCCGCAGCACCGCCGCCGGTGCCGCCACCATTGCCACCGCCCGGCGCTCCCATCGAGCCGCCGGTGCCCGCGGCACCTACTCCAACCCCGCCGGAGCCGCCGCCGCTGGTGCTGCCGGTCGAATCGTTCGAGCTGCCGCCATAGCCGCCGCTCGAACCCGAGCGCGACGATGTACTTCCGGAGCGCCCCTGCTTACCGCTGGCATTGCGATTGCGGGTGGCGTCCCGACCGCTGCCCGTCGAACCGCCGTTGGCGGCGGCGCCCCCCGTGCCCGTGGCGGTTGCGTCGGTGCTGGTGCCGCCCGCCGGGGACATGCTGCTGCCACCCGCTGTGCTGTTGGATTGGGTCGCTCCCGTCTGGGCATAGACCGCCGCGGTACCGCCTGCCAGCGCCAGCGCGACTACAAGAGAAGATGCACGGAGATACGTCATGAGTTGCTCCTTTGAGGTTGGGATGTGCCCCTTCAACTCAGCAAGGCCCGTTCCGCCGTCACCCCGCGCATTCGCCGGGCGGGCCGACGGGCGGGATATTTGCTAATCACCGAACGTCAAATGCGCAGCCCTGCACTCAGCTAAACGTTCACCCCTGTATGTACAATCGGCTGCCCGACTGACAGTGCGCCGTCCCGTGTGCGTTCAACGCTGCGGCCGCGCCTTCAGCCCGACGATGGAGCTGCTCACCGTGAAAATCCCCTTCCCGCTGCCGCGCCCATGGCGCGCAGCGGGCGATGCCCCTGACGCCAAGGCCGCCCCGGTCGCGCAACCGCTGCCGGGCGATCCCGATGCCTGGATCGCCTGCGAGCATTGCGACACCCTGCATCGCCACGAAGTCATTGCGCTGGATGAAGAGGCGCATTGCACACGCTGCGGCATCAAGCTGTATCGCAATCAAAGCGAGCGGCTGTCGGTGCTGCTGCCCTTGGTGGTGACGGGCCTCATCGTCTACATCGTCGCCAACATCTTTCCGATTGCCGAGATGAACGGCGGCGGCAACCGGCACGCCACCACGCTGTGGGGCGCCATCGTGGCCCTGTATGACTACGACATGCTGTTCGCTGCCGTGCTGGTGGCGCTCACCACGGTGTTCTTCCCGCTGATGTACATGTCGGTGCTGGCGCCGCTGCTCATCGCGAGATGGCGCGGGCGGCAGCATCCGGCGGCCGCGCTGGTGCTGCGCGCTGCCGCGTTGATTCGCCCCTGGGCGATGGTTGAGATCTTCATGCTGGGCGTGGTGGTGGCGCTCATCAAAGTGGCCCGCATGGTGTCGCTCGAGGCCGATGCGGGCTTGTGGGCGTTTGCCGCGCTCACTGTGTTCCTGACGGTGGCGTTGTCGATCGACCTGCGACCGTTCTGGCGCGAAATCGGGTTGACGCTGCAGCCGGGCTCGCACGTCGACGCGCCGACCGGCATGGACGCCGCGGCCCGCCCCGGCGAGGATCGTCCATGAACAGCGCCACCACGCCTGCCTCTGCACAGCCGGCGCAACAAGGCCGCCCGCTGCGCGCCGCCGCGCATGGCCTGGTGACATGCGAGCGCTGCGGCCTGCTGGCGCGCATGCCCGAATCAGAGGCCGCCACGCGAGCGGTGCTGACCCACGCAGACGCGCCCGACGAAACCGCCCCAGCGCCAGTTTGCCCGCGCTGCATGTCGCCCCTGCACGTGCGCAAGCCCGACAGCCTGGCGCGCTGCTGGGCGCTGCTGATTGCGGCAGCCGCCATGTACCTGCCCGCCAACCTGCTGCCCGTGATGATTACCGACACCCTGCTCGGCTCGCAGCAGGACACCATCATGAGCGGGATCGTCTACCTTTGGACGTCGGGCTCGTGGCACCTGGCCATCATCGTGTTCATTGCCAGCTTTCTGGTGCCGCTGGCCAAGCTCGGCATCCTGGCGGTGCTGTGCCTCTCGGTGCAGCAACGCTGGCATTGGAATCCGCGCCTGCGCACGCGCCTGTACGCGCTGGTCGAGATCATCGGCCGGTGGTCGATGCTCGATGTGTTTGTGGTGACGCTGCTGGCAGGGCTTGTGCACCTGTCGACGCTGGCCATCATCAAGCCCGGCCCTGGTGTCGGCCCGTTTGCTGCCGTGGTGGTGCTGACCATGTTCGCCGCCCGCTGTTTTGATCCCCGCCTGATCTGGGACGTCATCGACGAGCCCGATCCTGAAGAGACCGATGTATGACCGACCCCGTCGATAACGAAAATGTCCCGGCGCCTCGCCGCATGAAGCGCAAGCGCTGGCTGCCCTCACTGATCTGGCTGGTGCCGATCGTGGCACTCGTGGTGGGTGCAACGCTCATGGCACGCGTGATCCTGGCGCGCGGCGCGCAGGTGACCGTCACGTTCAGCTCGGCCGAGGGCATCGAGGCGGGCAAGACGCGCGTCAAATACAAGAGCGTGGATATCGGCGTGGTCAAGGCGGTGGGGCTCAGCGACGACCGGTCGGGCGCCGTGGTACTGATCGAACTGACGCATGACGGCAAGGCGTTTGCCGCATCCGACACGCGCTTCTGGGTGGTGCGCCCGCGCGTGGCGGCCGGCAGCATCTCGGGGCTCGGCACGCTGCTCTCCGGGGCGTACATCGGCGTGGACGGCGGCCGCTCGCAAGAGAAAAAATCCGTCTTCAAGGGCCTCGACACACCGCCAGCCATCTCCGCCGATGCGCCCGGCAAGCAGTTCACCTTGCACGCGCCCGACCTGGGCTCACTCGATATCGGCGCGCCGGTGTATTTCCGCCGCGTGCGCGTGGGGCAAGTCACCGCCTACGACATCGACGCCGACGGCAAGGGCGTGACCTTGCACATCTTCGTCAACGCGCCGTTCGACAAATTTGTGGCACGCGGCACGCGGTTCTGGAACGCCAGCGGCATCGACCTCAAGCTCGACGCCAACGGGCTGAAGGTCGATACGCAATCGCTGCTGACCGTGGCGCTCGGCGGCATTGCGTTCCAGACACCGGAAGAAGCCGATCACGAGCCGGCTGCGTCCGACGCACAGTTCCAGCTCGTGCGCAACGAAACCGCGGCGCTGAAGGACCCGGAACACCTGTCGCAGACCGTGGTGATGTACTTCCACCGCTCGCTGCGCGGGCTCAACGTGGGCGCACCGGTGGAGTTCAAGGGCATCAACGTGGGCGAGATCAAGTCGATCGGCATCCACTACAGCAAGAAGCGCCACGAGTTCGTGCTGCCCGTGACGGCCACGCTGTACCCCACGCGCTTCGGCATGGACATCCGCGACGACAACCCGCAGCACGCCGCCGAAGACGTCCGCACACAGTTCGACGTGCTGGTGAAGAACGGCATGCGCGCGCAGCTCAAGAGCGCGAGCCTGCTGACGGGACAGCAGTTCGTGAACCTCGACTTCATCGACACGGCCGAGCGCGAGAAGACCCCGCCGCGCTTCGGCATGCGCGATCGCGACGGCGCGTATGTGTTCCCCACGGCCGACAACCCCACGGACGATATCGAAGCGCAGATTGCCGGCATCGCCAAGAAGCTCAACAAGGTGCCGTTCGAGCAGATCGGACAGGATGTTCACCGCACGCTGACGACGCTCGACGCTACGCTCAAGCAGACCGAGCAACTGGCCAAGACCGTCAACAGCGATCTCGCCCCGCAGATGAAGGAAACGCTGGCCGAGGCGCGCCGCACGCTCGACTCTGCGCGCCAGGTCTTCTCCGACGATGCCCCGCTGCAACGCAATGCGCGCGACACGCTTGAACAGGTGGCCAAGGCCGCCGCGTCCGTGCGCGTGCTGACCGACTATCTGGACCGCCACCCGGAAGCGCTGATCCGCGGCAAGGCAAAGGACGCGCAATGATGCCGATGCAAACGACGATGCTGTCTTTTTCTCTTCGCGTGGCCGGTGCCGCTGCCATGGCCTTGCTGGTTGGCGCGTGCGCCTCGCCCGAGCCGACGTTGCATACGCTGTCGGCGCGCCCTGAAGCAACCGACGCCGCCCGCTTTCAGCGTGCATTCCGCCTCTCGGGCGTGCGGGTGCCCGATCGCCTGGACAAGCCGCAGATCGTGCTGCGTACGTCCGACAGCGAAGTGGTGGCGCTGGAGCAGCAACGTTGGGCCGCGCCGTTCGGTTCGGAACTGCGCGATGCGCTGTCTGCGAACCTGGCGGCGGCGCTGTCTGCCGTGGACGTGGGAAGTGCCGCAGCGCCTGCGGGCGTGCCGCTCTACCGCATCGGTGCCGAAATGCGCAGCTATGACGCGCGGCCCGGCCAAGGCGTGACGGCGCTCGTGACGTGGCGCGTATCGCGCGATGCGGCAAACCAAGGGGCAGCGCCCGCAGCCCTCACCTGCCAGACGACGCTGGCCCTGCCCGTCAATGGGCAAGCCGCGGGTACGGATTCAGAGGCTGGCGTCAACGCGGTGGTGTCGTCCACGCAACGCCTCGTGCAGCAGTGGTCGCAACAGATTGCGCAGAGCGTTCAGGGTCTGGAAGCGCCTTCCGCTGTGCCGGCGTGGTGCCGGTAGGTCGATTGGTCAGCGCTCGGCCAGTTGCTGCGTGAGCTGGCCGAGCGTGGCAAGCGCAGCTTCGAGGTTGGCCGAAGGTTCCAGCCCGAAGCAGATGCGGAAGAAATGATCGAAGCGGTTCAGGTTCGAGAACATCGTGCCCGGCGCAATCCGGATGCCCTGGGCCAGCGCCGCATCGAACAGTTCCATTGACGACACGTTGGCTGGCAGCTCGACCCACATCGCCAACCCGCCTGACGGCACCGACAACCGCGTGCCCGCGGGGAAGCATCCCGCAATCGATTCAGCCATGCGCTCGCGCTGTTCGCGCAACGTCTGGCGCAGCGTACGCAGGTGACGGTCGTACGCACCCGACGCGATGAAGCGCCCCGCCAGAACCTGCGACCACGAATCGTTCGGCCGCGACTGCGCAAACTTCAGGATCTGCACGCGCCCCTGCCAGCGGCCGGCCGCCATCCAGCCCAGGCGCAGGCCGGGTGCCAGCACCTTGCTCAACGACGCGCAATAGATGACGTTGCCCGTGCGGTCCCACGCTTTGAGCGCCTTGAGCGGCGTGGGGCTGTCGCCAAGGGCGCTATACGTATCGTCTTCAATCAGGGCGATGCGGTGGGCGTCGCAAAAGGCGGCCATCCGGCGCTTGGCGGCGTCAGGCATGATGCTGCCAAGCGGGTTTTGCAGATTGGGCACCACCACCACGGCCCGAATGTTGCCGTAGGCCTGCACCGCCATCTCCAGCGCCTCGAGCGACATACCGGTGCGCGGGCTGGTCGGAATTTCCACCGCGCGCATGCCCAGGCTTTCCAGCACCTGCAGCAACCCGTAATAAGTTGGTGATTCCACTGCCACGGTATCGCCCGGTTGGGCCACCGCGCGCAATGCGAGGTTCACCGCCTCGATGCAGCCATGAGTGACGATCACGTCGTCCGGCGCGACCTGCACGCCCATGTCGAGCGCACGGCGCGCCACGGCGGTCTGCAACTCGGGATGGCCGTTCGGGATGACAGCCTGCGTCAACAGGAGCGGATACCGCCGCAGCACCTGCGACGCAATCCGGTTGAGTGCCGCCGCCGGGTACAACGCGGCCGCCCCACTCGCTCCCGACAGGTCGACATGCACCGTGGCCTGCTGGCCGCGCGCCACGATGGCGGACACGCGCGCATGCACGCCCACGTAAGCCGCCGGATCGGGCGTCGAAACTTCTGGCTCCTTGACCGGAGCCAGCAAGGCGCGCCGCGGCTGACGCACAAAGTAGCCCGAGCGCTCCCGTGCTTCCAACCAACCTTCCGTCTCCAGGTGACGGCACACCTGCAGCGCCGTCGACAGACTCACGGCGTGCGTGCGCATCAGCATGCGCACCGACGGCATGCGCTCGCCCGGCGCCAGCACCCCGCTGCGAATCGCGCCGAGGTAATGGTCGGCAAGCGTCCGGTACAGCGGCTGCGCGGGCGGGGAGGTCAACTCGGTGACGGACATGGCGGCGGAGGGCGACGACAGGCGGCGGGTAGAGTCCAGCACATCATGCCGATACGACCGCGACCGCAACAGATACAGACAGCGGCAAACTGTACCGTAACAGATGGTCACAACACCATGGGTGTTGCGGCCCACGTCACCCCGCTCTGTGTCTGTTGGCGGCCCGGCGTGTTCCCTACGCTGCAGCCATGTTCAGGAGATCGACATGACTGCGATGACATCCGCACACGAACCGCAATGGTTGGCGCTTTGCCCCGGACAAGCCGGCCTGCACTGGCTCACCGTTGGAACCACGCTCGTGACTTTGGAAGGCAGCTTGCGGCTGGAGCCACCATCGCGCTCGGTGGCAGCCGCGGGGTACACCCTCGGCGCTGGCCACGCGCACGTTATGGAAACGTCCGGGTGGTGGCGTCTGCGCGCCGATGGGCGCACCGGCGCGCACCTGCGCATCGTCGCCGGTGCTGCCCTCACACCACGCCCGACGTGGTCAGCGATGTGGCGTTGGCTGGCAAACATCATTCAGCCGCGCCAGACCTCGCGCGGCTGAAATGACGATGCTGTGCGGCTAGCGCCGCCGGTCTGGCTTGGCTGGCGGCGCCGCGGGGCGTTCCCCGTCGCCCGCGCGGATCGAAGCGTTTTCAAAGTCGCCCGGGTCCTCTTCGCCTACGCCGCTCTCGCTTGGGATGGCCGGCGCGACAGGTTTTGCGGTGGCCTCACTCGAAGGCGCTTTGGCTTTGTTGTCATCACGGGGTGTATGGGTACCGCTCATGGCTGTTTCCGGCTGTTCTGGTGCTGCCCCAGGCGCTGCTGGTTTTGCGGCATTTGCCCCTCTTGAGCAGCGGCACGGCCGTCTTCAGCGGGCGTCGGCGTCGGGCGCTTGGCAGACTGATCGGTGCCGTGCTGCATCGAAGTGCGCTCGGCGCGGTCGGATTCTGTGCTGCCCTTGGCGCCAGCCCCTTCCTTCTGCGCTTGATCGCGGCGTTCGCCCTTCTTACTCTCACTCGTTCGTTCCCCCGCTTTTCCTCCCGCCTGTGCAGCGGGCTTGTGCGGTTGCTGTGCGTGTTGCTTCATCGTCAGCCTCCTGGTTTCGGTTGCGGGCGGCTTGCCCGCGGCAAAGTGGGTCGCAACGAGCGTGCCGCCCAAACAGTGCGCTGCCGGACGCCGCTTGCGCCGCGCGCAGGTATCTGGCTTGCTGCGTTGGCTGTGTCGCGCCTTGGCGCACAAGCACGCATGGAGAATCCACATGGCAACCAGCAATCTGTATCGCACCGGCGAGGCACCTGCACAAACCGGCAAGGGTCACGGCACCGACGCCCTCGGCCCCTCCGACAGTTCGGACTCGGGCAGTGACGTGGTCGGCGGCCCGGGTCTGGGCAGCGACGTCGAAGATCGCTTTGACGACGATCCCGCCGTCCATCCGCATGGCAATGCAGCCAACCGCACGGCTGGCGCGGACCTTGGCGACGTCAATCTCGACAGCGACACCGATTCCACCGGCACGGGCGAGCGGCGCGCAGCGGGGCACGAACCGGTGATACGCGAGGGCGGCGACTTAATGCCCGACACCATACGGGACCTGAATGACCCGGAAGTCGATACCCCCATCGACGACGAGAACTTCGAGCACGCCACAGGCCTGGCCGGAGAAAACGACGACGCAGACGCCCCCGACGCCGTCGAGCTGGACGATGCGCCGATCGACCCGCAACCCGGCAGCCGCGATTTGCCGGTGCAATCGCCCACCGGAGGCGGCACGGATGGGGCCGACAACATGCGCCGCAGCCGCCCGACGTACAAGGGCAAGCGCGTGCCGGGTCAGCATCGCGGTTGAGCCGGGCGGGATGACCGCGGGCCGCCCTGCACGCCAGCGCGGTCCGGTCTAGACTGGCGGCGGACCAGCGCTTCGCAAACGCGCATGCACGCTGGCCCGCCGCGCCCACGTCTGGGTGAATCTCACGTGCCTGCCCTATGACCCGTCTACGCTTCTTTGCCCGTACTGCTGCCGCTGTCGCCCTTCTGACTGCGGCCCTTCCGCTCCCCGCCTCCGCACAAAGCACCGCCGCCGCGCCCACGCGTGTTCGGGCCACCATCAATGCGGTTCACAGCACCGCTGTCGACGTGACCGACACGTCCGGCAACAAGGCCACCGTGACGCTGCCGGTGGACATCAGCGTCACGCAGGTTGCGCCGATCGAGCCGTCGGCCATTCGGGCCGGCAGCTACATCGGCACGGCAGCGGTCAAGGAGCCGGACGGCACGCTGCGTGCGCTGGAGGTACACGTGTTTCCGGAAGCCATGCGCGGCACCGGAGACGGCCACCGCCCCTACGATCTGGGGCCGAACAGCAGCATGACCAACGGCACGGTCGAGCAGGCAGGCGCCGTCACCGGGGCGCAGGGCCGCACGCTGTCTGTCAAATACAAGGATGGAGAGCAGCGCATCGTGGTGCCGCCGCAGGTGCCGATCGTCACCTTCGAGCCGGGCCGCCGCGACGACTTGAAGGCGGGCGCGCATGTCGTCATGTTCGTACGCGCCGATGCGCAGGGCACGCTGGTCGCGCAACGCGTGTTGGTCGGCAAGGACGGGATGGTCCCGCCGATGTAATGACGATGTAATGGATGCAACATCGGGCCAGCCACATGTGCTGGCCCGATTTGCTTAGAACGGCTTGCTGACCGACAACAGGAACGTACGGCGCGGCGCAAACTGCGGCGCCCCGACGCCGATGCCCGTGCCGTCGCGCAACTGGTAGCTGCGGTCGAAGATGTTCAGCACGGTCAGCCGCGTCTTGAACTTGCCCAGCGTCGGCAGGTTGAAGTCGCGGGCGGCGCCCACGTTCATCTGCCAATAGGCAGGCAGGTGGTCGGTATTGGCGAAGCCGTTGCGCAGTCCCGTACCAAACAGCACATCGCTCGAATAGGTCGTGCCGGAATACCGATACGACACGCCCGCCGACGCGGTCAGGCGCTGATCGTGATCGAGGTTGACCCAATGGTTGTTGATGTAGGCCAGCTCGTCCGCATCGAAGTGGAACTGGCCGGTCTCGATGCCCTTGCCCTGCGCGCGCGACACCGCCAGGTTCAGATACGCCCCGAAGTTGCCGTTGCGATAGTTCGCGCTGCCTTCCAGCCCGTAGATCCGGCCACGGTCGTAGTTGAACGCGGAGTACAGCAGCGCATTGCCAAACTGCCCTTCATCCTGCAAATGGCGCACGTCGCGGTAATACGCATCCAGTCCCAGCGTCAGATGCGGCGTGAGCTGGTGGGAAATCCCCAGATCAAAGTAGTTCGAGCGCTCCGACTTGACGGCCGTGTTCGCATCCGAAGGCAGCGCGTTGGTCGTGCCGGCAAAGGCTTGCACCGAGGTGTTGTCGAACTTCTCCGTGGGCGGCGGCGTGAAGTAACGCGCGTAACCGGCATGCACGCGGGTGCGCGACGTCAGGTCATACGTCAAGCCCAGGCGCGGGCTCAGCTGCTGCTCGCTGACGACGGTGTTGACGCGGTCGTAGCGTGCGCCGTAGTTGACGGTGAGCCTGTCGGTGGGCTTCCACTCGTCCTGCAGGTAGACGCCGAAGGTTGTCCCGCTGCCGCTGTGGTTGTCGACGATGGTGAACGGCGTGGTGCTGGTCTGCGCGCCGGAGTCGTCGGCGGCAAACACGCTGGAGGTGTTGTTGGCCACATAGCGCTCGCGCTGCACGAACACGCCGGCACGCAGCGTGTGCTTGTCGGTCAGCTTGTAGCTTGCGTCGCCCTGCACACCATAGGCCTCATTGCGGCGCATGATGTCGGCCGCCACGCCGTTGTAGACCAGATCCCCGATCGGGTCGGGCATGTAGTCGATGCGGCTGACACGGCGGAACACCGACACCTGGTAGTCCAGCTTGGGCGATACCTTCTGCTGATACGTCAGGATCTGGAAGTCAGTCTTCTCGCGCTGATTGGCGTTGAGCGCTTCCGACGCCGGCGGCACTGCGCCATCAAGCGTGAACTTCGGCGTCAAGCCCGGGCGCGTCGGGATCTGGAAGCGGCCGTTCGACGTGCCGAACATGAAGCTTACGCGGCTATCGCTATCGAGCAGGTACGACAGCATGCCGAACGACTTGTTTTGCGTGGTGTGGTCGTGCGTGGCGTTGCGGTTGCCCGTCGGGTTCTCAATGCCCATGTTGTTTTCGGCAAACACGCCTGACAGGTAATAGCTGAAGCGGTCTTTCGTGCCCTGGATCTGCGCATTGACCTCGTGCGTGGCATTGCTGCCCAGCACCGTGCCGATCTCGCCGCCAAAGGCCTTCGGCTCGCCATCCTCGTCGGCCGATGCGCCTTTGGTGGTGATGTCGACGATGCCGGCGGTGCGGTAGCCGTACTGCGCTGGCAGCGCACCGGTCAGCACGTTGATCTGGTTGGCGAAGCGCGTATCGAGCATCTGCCCGAAACCGCTGATCGGCTCAGGCACGATCACGCCATTGATGCGGTACTGAAGGTTCGAATGGTCTCCGCGCACGTGCAGTTGCCCGTACGAATCCTGCACCACGCCCGGCGCCTGCAGCAGCACCTGGTTGAGCGGCGTGGCATCGCCCAGCGGCAGGCGGGCGATGTCATCGGTGTCGAACTTGTAGACGGAGCTGCCGGTGTCCGGCGACAGCGCATTGCGTGCGGCGTCCAGGCGCTTGGCCGTGACGCGGGTTTCGCTGAGGTCGCGCACGTTGGTGGCGGGTGCCGTCGTGGCGGGCGTGGAAGGCGCGGCGGCCGGCGGTGTGGCCTCCTGAGCCAGGGCGGAAACCGAGGCGACGGACGGCAGGACGGCGGCAAGCGCCATCACCAGCTTGCGGGGCTGGAAGGGAATCATGAAAAAACCTTTGAATCGAGCGGATGCGTTAAACAGCGGCACGCGCATGCGTCACTACAACGCGCGCGCCGACGGGCAAGGCAGGAATCAAAGGCGGATTGGAGGATCGCGCGAACACACGGCGACCGGAAACACCGGCGCGCCCGCATGAAAACCGATGTGCGGAAAGTGCCAGCGGCGCGTATGTGCCAGCCGCAGCGCCACCAGCATCGGCAAGGCAGCCGCCAAGGCGGCATAGGCCGCGCACTGCAGGCACGCGGCGTGTTCCTGCGCGGGCTGACTGCGCTCGGCACTGGCCGGCTTGGCCGTGGCAGCGGCATTGAACGCGACGCCGGTCGCTTCGCTGAATTCACTCCAATGCGAGAGCGCATGCCGCAGCGCGCCCTGCTGACCGAACAGCAGGAACACGGTCAGCAGGCAAGCCAGCCAACGCGGATGGAGGAAGGATGAGCGGAAGGAACGCAAGGTCGGGCGCAGATGCGGGCGCGCAGTGTCACCGACATGCGCGCCTCAATGCAACTAAGTTGCGAATTCTGACACCACCTGTCTGATTCAGCAATCCGTCAGGTGGTGGGGCAGAACAGCCTCTGAGCCTAGCGCCCCAGTATTACAAGCGCGTGTGCGCAAAGCCCGGCATGAGACCCGTCGGCACGCCAAGGCTCGGCACCGGCACGCGCTTCCAGTTCGGGCGCGTCTTGCGGGCGGCCTCGGCGCGTTGCGCGGGGGCACCCAGCTCCGTGGCATCGTGCAGGCTTGCCAGCCACGCGCCGTAGTCGAACCAGCCGTCGCGCACGAGCTGTTCGCCCACGCAATTGGCAAAGCGATCCGATTTGGGCAGGAAGCACAGTTCAAAGCCTTCGGCCTCGCGACGGCCATGCATCCAGCGATGCGGTACCTGGTGGCTGGCCAGCGCTTCCGACAAACGGGTGCCGTAGCGCTGCTGCCCTTGCCGCCGCGCGCCGATCACATGGAAGCTGTCAAGCAACCGGCGCAGCCCCAGCGCAGAACGCGCATGACGCACCTCGGCATCGACCAGCAGCTCACGGTTCTGCGTGCGAGCCTGCAACGCCAGCGCCGCGAAATGGTGTGCGCCCCACTCGTTCATGTAGAACAGCTCGCCGCCGGCAAAGTCGTAGGCGCGGAACACGTTGGCCTGATCTGCGTAGCGGAAGACGTGGCGCCGGTTGGCGGCAAAATCCGCGTCCGTGCTATGCGGAATGCGGCGGCAATGCTGATGCGCAAACACCAGCATGCTCGGAAACGAATGCACCGAGCACGGCGACTGCGCCAGCCCCGTCACGGCGCGAATGTCGATCTTGCAATGCTCACGGCGCACGCCCACAAGCTGGCTCAGATGGTGATGCAGCTCGTCCACCCATTCGGCATGCGCCAGATGCTTGGGAAACAGTTGGTGCGCGGGTTCGGCAAGGCCGCCCTCGAACAGGAACGGCACGCTCTTGTGCCAAATATCGAGTTTCCAGTGCGACAGCGCATCGCTGGGCGTGCGATGGTGTGCAACCGATTGCGTGACATTGAAGGCGCGCGACTGGATGACCCAGTTCGACGCCGCATGCAGCAGATTGGAAACGTTCATGTCACCCCCCGGAAGACTGAATCGTTTGTTTGCGGGTTGCCGACATCGCTCTGAATGTGTGGCGAATGTTCAGCAATGTAAAAACCAACGACTCAAAAGTACCCCACTTTAGAGGGGTGTGCCATGAAGTTTGTTGAAGTCCGTGTTAAGAAACATACACATAAACCGTAGGGGCTTGCCAGGCGCGCGACATGCTGGAAGAGAGGCATCCGCAGATCAGGAGGAAACCGCAATGTCCGCTCAACCAGGTCATTCCGAAACCGATACGACGCAGCCACCCGCCGACACGGGACACCCGAAGACCACGCCTGCGCCGGACAAGCGCAAGCCCGGCGGCCCACAGGTGCCCCGCGACACGCACCCCGATCCCGCCGAGCAGAAAGAGCCCCCCGTGGAAGACTACTGACGCCCTCCAGCCCCGAGAGCCGGCGCCTCAGACCAGGCACATGTCGGACACTTCCTCGTCCGACAAACCCCACGTGGTGGCGTCTTCCACGGTCACGATGGAATCGTCGGATTTACCCAGGCTGATGCGCTCGGGGCGCACGCGCGTCTTGGTGTTGCCCGAATAGAAGACGACCACGTCCGGCTTCAGCGCAGACGCTTCGTTCTGGTGGACCACCACGCCCAACCGGTTGGTGCGCAGTTTGACCAGCGTGCCGACCGGGTAGATACCCACGCTGCGCGTAAAGGCCTGGAAGACGGTGCGATCGAATTGCGTGTCGGTGCGCGCCATCATGTATTTCAGGGCCTGCGCCGGGGACCACGCATGGTGATAGGGGCTGCTCGACGTGAGGGTGTCGTACACGTCGCAAATCGCGCCCATCTTGGCCCACAGGCTGATGCCGTCGGCCTTCTGGGCGTCGGGATAGCCGCTGCCGTCAATGCGCTCGTGGTGGTGCAGGCAGATCTCGCGTGCAATCTCGCTGAACTGTCCGGTGCCCTGCAGCAGGTGATGGCCGCCCACGGCGTGCGTCTGCAGCAGCGCCAGTTCGTCCTTGGTCAGCGCCGTGCTCTTGTCGAGCAGCGTGCGCGGCATGGCCGATTTGCCGATGTCATGCACCAGCCCGCCCAGCCCGCATTCGCGGATCTCGTCTTCGGGCAAGCCCAGCGTCTTGGCCAGCGCCACCATCAGCGCGCACACGGCAAACGAATGCAGGTAGGTGTAGTCGTCCTTGTTCTTCAGGCGCGCCAGGGCGATCAGCGCGTAAGAGTTGCGTGCCAGCGAGTTCGATACGTCGTCCACCAGAAGCAGCGCCTTTTCGGTTTCCAGCGCACGGCCCATGCGCGCCTCCGAAAACATGTGGCCAAGCGTCGCCTTGCCGTTCTGCATCAGCTGCTGGGCGTGCTTCCACTCTTCCTTGAGCGACGTCGGCGTGATCGGCGGTCGCGCAGCCACGGTCTCGCGCGTGAGCGGCTCGGGTGCGGGCGCCGGAGCCGGTGCCGGCATCAGCGTCTCGGACATGACATCTTCGCCGCGCTCGGGGTCGATCCAGATCTCGGTGATACCCGCTTTGCGGATGTCGTCGATCTGGCCCTGGTGCGACAACTGGAATTGCGCACGCCAGAACGGGTGCTTCAGCCAGGACCCGCCCAGCTTCATCACAAACATGCCGACACGCAATTGGCTCGCATCGATTCGCTTCATACCCTGCCTACCTCGGCTCGAAGTCCGGTTTTTTCATTGAATTAGGGGAGCGGCGTGCCAGCCGACACTGGCTCGTATTTCGCAGTCCAGGCGCTTCACGCTGGTGGATGCTCTGGTCCTCCAGCACGCCAAACCGCGCTTGGCTTATCGGCAGCCCTACGCAAAACTTGAGGTGGATATGGGTTGGGCGGCGCGCAGCATACCGCAGCCGCGGCAAGCAAACACCGGAAAACCGGCTGTGGCAGCGGCCGAATCAAACAGGTGACGCGTCAAGACCCTCGCCGGGCGGGCTGGCGGCCCGGCGCGGGAGGGGTACACTAGCCCTCAAGGATGCGCATCCGATATGACTCAAGATCCCGTCTCTCAACGCAAGCAGCATAACTCCGATGACTTCGCACTCAACCGCGATGCCATCCGGTGGCTCGCGTCCCTGCCCGACCCGGTGCGGCCGATCGAACTCGGCCGGAAGTTTCCGCGCATCATCAACACCATCGCCGCCAAATGGGCCGATTTCATCGGCTGCCGGCGCTACCTGAACAGCCTGCAGATTGACGACCGTGGCGGCCGCCAGGGATTTCCGTTCGAGATCGTCCAGGAAATCTGCACGCTGCGCGAATACTTCGATTCGCTGTATCCGCCCGACAAGGACCTCTGGCAAAAGGCCATCGACGCGAACAAGCGCTAAAGCACTCGCAGCCCGCACCAAAGCCAGGCGGCCCACTGTCGGGCCGCTTGTCGTTTGCATGCGCCCGCTGCAGTTCAGGATGCGGAACCCGACCCCGATGCCAGCTTGTTGAGCAACGCCAGCAGCGTCTGCCGCTCATCCGTCGAAAGATGCGCCGTCACGCGGGCGTCGTGCGCGGTGACGGCCCGGGTGATTTCGTCGAGGGTGGTCGCCCCCTTGGCGGTCAGCACAAGCCGGAATGCGCGCTTGTCCTTGGGCGAGGGCTGGCGCTCGACCATACCCATGTCTTCGAGCGTATCGACCAGCAGCACCGCACCGGAACGCGCGACGCCCAGGATGTTGGCCAGCTCCGTCAGCTTGAGGTTTGGGTTGTGCGCGATCACGGTCATGGCCGAGAAGCGCGGGGGCGTGATGTTCCACGCCTGCAGGGAACGCACGAAATCTTCGTAGATGTGCAGCTGCGCCCGGCGCACCGCATAGCCAACGAGGCCGTCAAGCGCGCCATACTCCACGTCCGCCAGATGCGGGTTGAAGTGCCCCGAAGGGGCCACAGCGGGGTACAGGTCGTCAGCTTTGGGGGTGCGCGGCATGGCGGTGTCGATGGTGAAAGACCCCTGGATTATCGTCGGCGACGCGCCCGCCGGCCATGCACGCGCGTGCGTTTCAGTTCAACAATTTCCATTTGCCGTGGTCGATGGTCAGCAATACGCGACCACGCGCATCAAAGCCAAAGTGATCCGTGGACGTGTAGTTGAGCACGCCATGTGAAACAACAATGTCGCGCTCCGATTCCAGCGCATTCTTCAGCGCCTGGCGGAACTCCGACGTGCCCGGCTTGGCCTTCTTGAGCGCCACCGGCACGATGCGCTGGAGCACCTGCAGCGCATCCCACGTATGGGCGCCGAACTGCGTGCGGGTGTCCGGCCCGTTGGCCTTCTCATAGCGCGTCACGTATTCGAGCGCCGTCTTCTTGCTCGGGTGACTGTCGGGCAATTGCTCCGCCACGATCACCGGGCCGGCCGGCAGGATGGCCCCGTCGACCGCTTTGCCGCCGATGCGAATCAGGTCTTTCGTCGCTGCGCCGTGCGTCTGATAGATCGGCCCGGCATAACCGCGATCGCGCAACGCGGTGTGCGGCAGCGCGGCGCCCGTGCCCGCGCCGGCCACCAGGACCGCATCGGGCTTGATGCTGACCAGCTTGGCGACCTGCCCCGTCACGCTGGTGTCTGCGCGGGCATAGCGTTCGACGTCGACGATCTTGATGCCGTGCGGCGTGGCTGCAGCGGTGAAGTCTTTGAGCCAGCTCTCGCCGTACGCGTCCGAAAAGCCGATGAAACCGACGTTCTTGACGCCGGACGCGGCCATGCGCGTAGCGATTGCCTCGGCCATGAGGGAGATCGGCTGCGCAAGCCGATAGGTCCAATCGCCCTTGCCCGGCTTCAGCTCGACGGGCGCCAACGCCAGTTGCGGCGTGTGCGATTCGGTGGCGACTTCGGCAATCGCAATCGACGGTGCCACGGCCGACGAGCCAACGATGATGTCGACGTGGTCTTCGGTGACAAGCTTGCGCGCCAGGCGCGTGCCGGTGCTCGGATCGGAGGCGTCATCCACCACCACAAGGCGCAGTTTTTCCCCGCCGATGGCATCCGGATAGAACGCCAGCGAATTCTTCTGCGTGATGCCGAGCGACGCCGAAGGCCCTGTGGTCGACAGGCTGACCCCAACGACGATGTCGGCATGAGCAGCGGTGGCAAGCAACAGCGCAGCGGCGGCGCAGATGGTGCGGCGGATGGTCATCGGTCCCCTCTTTTCTTGGCGTTTGAACGTACAGGGCCTTCAGGCACGGCCCGGCATGGGCGGCTGATCGCGCAGCGATTGCGGATCGAAACCGGCCAGTTTTTTATAGCGCATCGCAATCCCTTCCAGCTCGGCGCGCGGGATCACGTCCTCGATGCGCGCAAAGCCCTGAGGGGCGCGTTCATGCGCGAGTTGCATGACCTGCTCCGGCCCGTTGAGGCGGTTGCGCAGCACGATGCCAGCCGTGCGCGGCAGGCGGTCGGCCTCGTATTCACGCAGGGCAACGCCGGTGTCGCGCGTGGCGAGCAGGCAGTCGACCAGCGCACGGGCATCGAGAATCGCCTGCGCGCTGCCGTTCGAGCCGATCGGATACATCGGGTGCGCCGCGTCGCCCAGCAGCGTGACGCGGCCGAAGGTCCAGCGCGGCAGCGGGTCTTTGTCGACCAGCGGGAATTCGTACACGGCCTGCGCGCCGTCGATCAAGGCGGGAATGTCGATCCAGTTCCATTTCCAGTCGGCGAAGGCGCTGCGGAAGATCGCGCGGTCGACCTCGCGGTTCCAGTCGCTGCGCGGCGGCGCCTCGTCGGGCACGCGCAGTTCGGCAATCCAGTTGATGCGCGAGCGACCCTGCTGGCGCAGCGGTTCGGAGATCGGATAGGCGACGAACTTCTGGTCCTGATGGCCCGCCATGAACATGGTGCGGCCATCAAGATACGGCTCGGCTTCAGTGACGGCGCGCCACAGCATGCGGCCCGCAAAGCGCGGTGCATCGCCCGTCGGGTAGAAATGCCGGCGTACGGCCGAGTGAATGCCATCGGCACCGATCAGCACGTCGGCTGAGGATTCGACAACGGTGTCGTTGGTGCGATCACGTAGCGTGAAGCGCGCGGGGCCGCCTTTCTCGCCTGTCGATTGAACCGCTTCGAAGGTGTGACCCAGGCGGATGCAATCCGCACCGAGCCGCTCAATCACGGCATCGGCCAGGGCCATCTGGAATTCGCCGCGATGGATGGAGAACTGCGGCCAGTCATACCCGGCGGCCAACCCGCGCGGCTCGTGCCAGATCGGCTGGCCGAAACGGTTGTAGTAAGCCAGTGCCGAAGTACGTATCGCCAGCGCGCTCAGCGTGTCTTCCAGCCCCAGCTCGCACAACTGGCGCGCAGCGTGCGGCAGCAGGTTGATGCCAACGCCCAGCGGCCGCAGCGTCTGCACGGCCTCCCACACTTCGACTTCAAAACCCTGCCGCTCGGCCATCAGCGCGAGCGTCAAGCCGCCGATGCCCGCCCCGATGATGGCGATCTTCATGGCTGCCTCCCTGAAATTTGTTGCAGTCTATAACGAATCTCAACGGCATCACGCCAGGGGCATATCAGGGCAAATACCTAGACAAAGACCGCTGAAAGCAGCGCGTTGCACGCTTGACGCTCTGTGAGATATCACAATACCATCACTCGACTTTTACACGAATCGAGGTCGCTTCCATGTCGCGTCCGATCAAGCTGGTTTCCGGTTCCGCCCAAACCGCGCCGGCATCTGCACCGTTTGCCGTCGAACCTGCTGCGCATGCGCCCAAGGGCGCCGCCATGCGTGAACTCGCCTACAACGAGATCAAGCGCCGCATCATGGCGTGCGAATTCCGCCCCGGCGAGCCGCTCAACGAAGCGCAGCTCGGCGCGCTGCTGGGGCTGGGCCGCACGCCCATCCACCAGGCCCTGCATCGGTTGGAGGTGGAGGGGCTGGTGCAGATCCTGCCGCGCAAGGGCGTGCTGGTGACGCCTCTGTCGCTCAACGACGTGCTCGACATGATCGAGGTGCGCGCCACCAACGAGATCCTCTGCGTAACGCTGGCCGCCGAGCGCGCCCACCCGGCGGATTTCGAAGCCATGCGCGCCATCGTCGATGCATCGCCCGCGCTGATCGAGCACCGTGACATTGCCGCGCTGGCCGCGCTGGACCTCAAGTTCCACCTCGCCATTTCCGCGGCCTCGCGCAACCGCGTGCTTGCTGAATTGCTGCGCGGCCTGCACGAAAAGCAGGCGCGCTTCTGGTTCCTGTCGCTGTCAGAGCCGCAACACCTGCAGAACGTGTACGACGAGCACCTTGCCGTGCTTGATGCACTGGAGCGCCGCGACGTGCCCGCAGCGCGCGAGGCCATTCGCGAGCACATCGACGAGTTCCGCCGCACGATCATCCGCACGCTCTGATCCCGATTTCCCCCCGTTTGTTGTTCCCGCCCCTTCCGGATTCCGCATGACCACGCTGCACCTGAACCTGATTGGCCACGGCCCCATCGACGTGACTGTGGACCACCTTGTCATTGCCGGCTGGACCGGCCGCGATGCGCAAGCCGTTGAACACCACATCGCCGAGCTTGAAGCGATCGGCGTGGCGCGTCCGGCGCGCGTACCGTGCTTCTACCGCGTGTCGGCCTCGCTGCTGACCACCGACGCCACCGTGGAGATTCCTGGCGCCGATTCGTCCGGCGAAGCGGAATTCGTGCTGTATTCCACGCCGATGGGCCTGCTGGTCGGCATTGGTTCGGACCACACGGACCGCAAGGTCGAAGCCTATGGCGTGACGGTATCCAAGCAGATGTGCGCCAAGCCCGTAAGCCGCGACGTGTGGCGCTTCGAAGCGCTGGCCGATCATTGGGACAGCCTGCAGATGAAGACCTGGCGCACCCGCGACGGCCAGACCGCGCTGTACCAGGAAGGCGGCGTCACCCGCATGCTCGACCCGCGCGACCTCATCCGCCGCTACACCGGCAACGACACGCTGCCGGTCGGCACCGCCATGTTCTGCGGCACGCAGCCCATCATCGGCGAACTCGGTTTCGGCGAGGCCTTCGACATGGCCCTGATCGACCCCGTGTCGGGCACCGAGTTGCGCCATCGCTATGCTGTCGACACGCTGCCTGTTGAAGGCTGAAGCGCCCCACCTCACGGAGATCACCGCATGATGACGCCCCGCCCGAACATGATCCGCGCGCTGGCCGCTGCCCTGGCCGCCGGCCGCACCACCAGCGTCGCCCTGACCGAAGCCGCGCTGGAGCGCGCCGAGTCGCATCGCGCCGCAGGCGGGTCCGCCTATGTAAGCATCGACGAGCAAGCCGCGCTGGCCATGGCGCGCGCCGCTGATGCCGCGCGTGCTGCGGGCAATGTGCCCTCCCTGCTGGCCGGGTTGCCCGTGTCGATCAAGGATCTGTTTGACGTGGCGGGTCAGGTGACGGCAGCCGGTTCGCGCGCATTGGCGGACCAGCCGCGCGCCACTGCCGATGCGGCTGCCGTGGCACGCCTGCGCGCGGCCGGCGCCGTGCTGCTGGGCCGCACCAACATGAGCGAATTCGCGTTCTCCGGACTGGGGCTGAACCCGCACTACGGCACGCCGCGCACGCCAGCGGACGGCGCACGTGCAGCGGGCGGCTCCACGTCGGGCGGCGCCGTCACCGTTGCGGGCGGCATGGCCGTGGCGGCGCTGGGCACGGATACCGGCGGCTCGATCCGCATTCCCTCTGCGTTCTGCAATCTGACCGGCTTCAAGCCCACCGCGCGCCGCGTCCCGATGACGGGCGGCGTGCCGCTGTCCACGTCGCTCGATTCCGGCGGCCCGCTCGCCAACTCGGTCGACTGCTGCGCAATCGTCGACGCCGTGCTGAGCGGCGAGTCAGGCAACGACGCGTTCGACACCGCCGCCGTGCCGCTGGCCGGACTGCGCTTCGGCGTCACGCAGGACTATGTCGGTGCGGATCTCGACAACACGGTCGCCGTTGCATTCAACCGCGCTGTTGAACAGCTCGAACGTGCCGGCGCGCACATCGTGCGTTTTGACTTTCCCGAGCTGCTGCAACTGCCCGAGATCAACAGCGGCGGCGGCTTCTCGGCCGCGGAATCCTGGGCATGGCATCGTTCGCTGCTCGCGCGTGCGGAAGCCCAGTACGACCCGCGCGTCGCCACGCGCATCCGCCGTGGTGAACAAATGAGCGCGGCCGCATACATCGATGTGATCAACGCACGCGCACGCATGATCGCCGCCGCTCGCAAGCGCCTGGGCAACTTCGATGCATGGCTGATGCCGACGGTTGCCATCGTGCCGCCCGAGGTCGCCCCGCTTGAAGCGGACGACGCAGCCTTCTTCCGCGTCAACGCCCTCGCGCTGCGCAATCCGAGCGTGATCAATTTCCTGGACGGCTGCGCGCTGACGCTGCCGGTACACGCGGCCGGTGAGCTGCCGGTCGGTCTGTCGCTCTGCGGTCTCGCCAACGACGACGCGCGCATCCTGCGCGTCGGTCGGGCGGTGGAGGCTGCCCTGCGTTGATCGACTAGCCAGAACATTCGCCGCCGGCGTCCGGGCCACGCAGGCGGTTCCCCAAGCCAAGCCGAAAAAAAAGGCGCGCTGTAGACGCGCCAGGCCCAACGCATGCCTGCGTTTCGTAAAACACAGCAGCACACGAAGCGCAGGCGCCCTCACACGCTATTGGAGGAAACCATGTCGCAAACCCAAGCCTTGCCGGCCAACCCGACCGACCCGGCCAGCCGCCCACTCCCCAGCACCGAGCTGGATGCCACCTACCGCCGCATTGCGTATCGTCTGGTGCCGTTTTTGGTGGTGTTGTTCATCCTCGCGTGGATCGACCGCGTCAACGTCGGCTTCGCCAAGCTGTCGATGCTGCAGGATCTGCAATTCAGCGAAGCGGTGTACGGCCTGGGCGCCGGCATTTTCTTCATCGGCTACTTCCTGTTTGAAGTGCCGAGCAACCTGCTGCTGGAAAAGATCGGCGCACGCAGGACGCTGGCACGCATCACCATCCTCTGGGGCCTGGCCTCGATGGCGATGATCTACGTGAAGACGCCGACCACGTTCTATGTGATGCGCTTTCTGCTGGGCATCTTTGAAGCCGGGTTTTTCCCCGGCGTGGTGCTGTATCTGACGTACTGGTTTCCCTCCGCACACCGCGCGCGTATCAACGGCCTGTTCATGACCTCGTTCGCGATCGCGGGCGTAGTGGGCGGCCCCGTTGCGGGCTTCATCATGAGCCGCATGGAAGGCGTGGGCCACCTCGCCAACTGGCAATGGCTGTTCCTGCTGGAGGGCATTCCGTCCGTGCTGGCCGGCTTTGCCGTGCTTGCGTGGCTGCCCGAAACGCCTCGACAGGCCAAATGGCTTTCCGCCGCCGAGCAAGACGCCGTCGTTCGCGCCGTTGAAGCGGAGAATTGCGACCCCGCCAAGCATGCCTCATTTGGTGCGGCACTCGCCAACCCCCGCGTGTGGATCTGCGCAGCCATCTACTTCTGCGTGGTCAGCGGCAATGCCACCATCGCCTTCTGGACGCCGTCGATCATCAAGGAGCTGGGCGTGCAGGGCAATTTCCAGATCGGCCTGATCGCGGCCATTCCGTTCATCGCCGGCACGATCGCGATGGTCTGGAACGGCGCGCATTCCGACCGTACGGGCGAGCGCCGCATGCACTGCGCCATCGCCGCAGTCATCGCAGCCGCCGGCCTGGTCGCAACAGGCGCACTGCTCGGCTCGCCGGCGCTCGCGCTGATCTCGCTCACCGTCGCCGCCATCGGCATCCTCGCCGCGTTCCCGGTGTTCTGGTCGATCCCCGCTGTCTTCCTGGCCGGCACCGCTGCCGCAGGCGGCATCGCGCTGATCAACTCCATCGGCAACCTCGCCGGCTTCGTCGCGCCGTACATGATCGGCTGGCTGAAGACCAGCACCGGCCACCTCTCCGCCGGCCTCTACTTCGTAGCCGCGCTGGAGCTGGGCGCCGCCGTCCTGGTCATCCTAGGCACGCGTAGACACTAAGCACGCAGATGAACCATCGCGGCGCCAACTCCCGCGCCGCGATGGTTTAGCCGTTGACGTTCCTGCCCTAGATGGCGCCTTGAATTTCTGTTGCAGGGAGGAAAAGGGAAGGAGGCCTGTCTGAGCGCATCGAGTTTGCCTCCTTCCCCTCCCTGCGACAGAAATTCAAGGAGGGGGTCGCTATCTCGGGCGCGCCTTTCTTTGCTTACCTTTCTTTGGCAAGACAAAGAAAGTAAGTCGGCCCCGGCAGGGGACGAAACCAGGGATGCACCAGGACCCGCAGAAACCCACGCGCGAGGTTCCAAACCTTACCCCCGGCGTTACGCACCTTAGCCGGCCACCTTGTAGCCCATCCGGAACCCACCCCAGTGGCGGCCCCTGACGTAAATCGGCGCCGACACATCCTTCATCATCGCAAACGTCCCGTTCCCCATATCGCGACGATACGTCTGCAACAGGAACGCCTCGGTATTGCGCGCCGCCCCCAGCCCCGTGCGATCGGTGAACAGCCGGCGGTTGCGGCTGTTGGCCGCATTCCAGACCGGATCACTCCCCTGCGGCTGCGAGAACTTCAGGTTGTGCGTCGGCAGGTAGCCGTTGGTGTCGACCGCCGCGCAGAACACCACACGCGAATCCAGTTTGAGCAACGGCTCCTGCACCGCTGGCAGCACGCGATCCGTGAACGCCGTAAACCGCGTCATGTGCTGCGGCGGGTCGGTATTCGGCACGGGCACATAGTCGCGGTCAAACAGATCACTTTCGCTGATATCGCCGCGCGCCAGCGCCGATTCAAACAACGCGCTGATCTTGCCGGCCGCCGCTTGCACCGCTTCGATGAACGGCGTATCGGCACTCTGCACACCGGTTGAAGCCGTCAAGCGGATCAACGTTTCCGAAGCGCCCAGCAGCCCCGACAGTTGCCGCTGCGCGTTGTCGATGTTGTGGCTCGATTGCTTCACACCCTCGGCCATCGCCTCCACCTCACGCGCGAGGGATGCGCATTCGTCTTCGATGGCGGCGGTGGATTCCGCGATGCTCGTAGCCTCGACGTCGAAACGCGCGATGGCCTCGCCCGCCACGCCAATCACCGCGCCAATCGCCTGCGTGCCGGCATCCACGCGCTGGGCGCGCGCCACGTTGACGGTGCTGTCGCCGATCAGCTTGTCGGTCTGACCCGACAAGTCCGCCAAGGTGGTTTCGATACGCTGCGTTGCTTCGGCGGTCTGCCCGGCAAGCTGCTTCACCGCACCCGCGACCACTGCAAAGCTGCGGCCCGATTCCCCCGCACGTGCGGCTTCGATGGCCGCGTTGATCGCCAGCAGATTGGTCTGCTTGGCGATCTGCGAAATCTGTTCGGACGCCTGCGCGACATGGATCAGCGCCTCACGCAGTGCAGCAATCTGCTGCTCCATGCTCGCCACGCCCACGGCAAGCTCGCGAATGTCGCGCAGCGATGCATCGACCGTTGCACGTGAGCCGCTCACCTCTTCGCTGGCGTGCGATGCGACTTCGCGCGCATGCCGCGCCGCCACCGCGATGTCGTGGTTGCCGCGCATGGTGACATCGGCTGCGTTGCGCAGCTGGTCGAACACGCTGGCCTGCCGGCGCAGGCGCACGGCCACGTCTTCCACGTTGCCGGAGACTTCACAGATGCCCATGCCGACGCGGCCGGCCTCTTCGGCAATGCGGGCAACAAGGTCGGGAGAGGCTTTCGGGCCGCGGCCCCAGGCGAATGGCTTCACGTGCGGTTGTCTCCGGTTGTCGTTGTTGTATGCGCCTTCGCACGCATGGCGAAGCGGCCCTCTACAGGTGTATCGGCACGGGTGAATGCGCGCTTGAGCGACGCTACCCGCACTGACTTACGCGGGCATTACAGGCGTACTGCCCAGCACTAAGCCTGCGCGGGGCGGTTGCGGCGCAGCCGTGCCTCGTAGGCGGGGGCCGTCATGGGCGGACCAAACAGGAAGCCCTGCAACTTGTCGCACCCGGCGGCTTGCAGGAATTCGGCCTGCTCCAGCGTCTCGACCCCCTCTGCAGTGACCGTCATGTCGAGCGAGGCGGCCATGGCGACGATGGCGCGCGAGATCACCACGGAATCGCGATGGCGCGGAATGCCCGAGACGAACGAGCGATCCACTTTCAGGTTGTCGATCGGGAAGCGCTGCAGATACGACAGCGACGAATACCCCGTCCCAAAGTCATCGATCGAGATGCGAATGCCCAATGCCGTGAGCGCATCGAGCACCGGCATCACGGCGGCGGTGTCGCGCATGAGCAGGCCTTCGGTAATCTCCATCTCCAGCGCGCTCGCTGGCAGTCCGGCCTCGGTCAGGCACCGCGAGATGGTCGGCACCAGCCCCTCGCCAAACTGGCGCGGCGACAGGTTCACGGCGACGAAGAAATCCGGCATGCAGGTGGCGCGCCAATGCGCGGCCTGATGACACGCCTGTGCCAGCACCCATTCACCGATGTCCTCGATGAGCCCCGCATCTTCAGCCACCGGAATGAATTCGGCCGGCGACACCTCGCCCAGCTCGGTGCTGTGCCAGCGCAGCAGCACTTCAGCACCGACGATGTCCATCGATGTGGCGTCGACGATGGGCTGGAAGCGCAGCGACAACTCGCCGGCGGCCAGTGCACGGCGCAGGTGGTATTCCAGCTGGAAGCGCCGCTGCGCACGCTGCGACAGGCGCGCGGTGTACACGCGATGCTGATTGCGGCCGTTCTGCTTGGCGTTGTACATGGCGGCATCCGCACAGCGCAGCAGCGTGGCGGCATCGTTGCCGTGTTCCGGGTACACCGCAATGCCGATCGACGCGCCCAGGTAGTACTCGGTGCCGCCCGTCGAAAACGGCTGCGCGATCGAATGGACGATGCGCTTGGCCAGGCGCTCGGCCTCGCCCAGCGAGCGCACGTTGTCGAGCAGCACGACAAATTCATCGCCGCCGAGACGCGCCAGCGTATCGCTCTGACGCACGCAGGCCGAGAGGCGTTGCGCGACGATGCGCAGCAGGTGGTCGCCCGCTTCATGACCAGCGGTGTCATTCACTTTCTTGAAACCATCCAGATCCAGGAACAACACGGCGACTTGGCGCGCCTCGCTGGCCTGGCTGGCGGCCTGCTCCATCACCGCCTGCATGCGCTGCGAGAAATACGCGCGGTTATACAAACCGGTGAGCGCATCCCGCTGCGCGAGGAACGTGAGCTGCTGCTGGGCCGCGCGCGCCGGCCCGATATCGTTGAACGAGATCAGCACGGCCGAGGGAGCATCGTCGCCGGGGCGCACGATGGGCAACACGTTCTCGTGCACCCACACCACATCGCCGTCCACGAGTTCAAGGCCGACGGTCAAGCCGAGCAGCGGCCGGCCGGTGGCCAGTACCACGCGGGTCGGACGTTCGTTGAGCGGGATCTCGGTGCCGTCTTCGCGCAACGATCGCCGCTGCTGCGCCTGGGGTCGGGGGCCCACGGGCGACACGTTGCCCGCCCGCAGAATGCGGCGCGCGCTCGGGTTGCACGCGAGGATGGTGCCGTCGGCGGCCTGCACGACAATGCCTTCGGTGAGGTTGTCGACGGCCAGGCGGTAGCGTTCTTCGCTCTCCTGCAGATCGCGCGCAATATGCGCTTTCTGCACCGCCACGCCGATGATGTCGGTAATGCCTTCGAGCAGCCCCATGGCGTCGCGCGTGGGCGCCCGCGGGGTGTCGTAGTAAATGCCCATCGCGCCGATCATCTGCGCGTTGTCGCCGCGGATGGGCGTCGACCAGCACGCGCGCAGGCTTAGCGGCGCGACGATGTCGCGGTAGCCGTCCCAGAGCGGGTCGGTGTCGATGTCTTCCACCACCACGGTCTTGTTCAGAAACATGGCAGTGCCGCACGAACCGACCGCTGGACCGATCGCGATCCCGACCAGCACCTGGGAGAGCATGAACGGCAGCGACGGCGCCACGGCCTGCGTCACGTGCTCGCCGTCGCTGCTCAGCAGGACCGAGCACTTGGCGCCATCGTCAAGGAGTGCCTCGACGAGCCGGCATACCTCGGCCAGCAGGTCCGGCAGCGGCACGTTGCGCGAGCTGAGTTCGAGTACGGTCTTTTCGCAGCGCAGCAATTCCTTCGCGCGAGCAGTCTCGGCCGCCAGCGCGCGGTAATTGGCTTCGGATTCGCGCAGGGCCTGTTCGGCCTGCTTGCGCTGCGTAATGTCGCGTGCCACCACCTGGATGGCGGTGCGCCAGCCGAGCTGCACCGGCGCGGAAAGCACCTCGACCTCCACCGGCGTGCCATCGCTGCGCAGCAAGGTCTGCTCGACGGGCGGCAAGCCTGCGCCATGCGCGAACATCCACTCGCGGCGCTGCCGTGCAAGTTCCACCGAGTTGTCGTGCACGAACTCGTTCAGCTCGCGCCCGACGATATCGCGCGCCGATTGCGCCCCAAACAGGCGAACGCCCGCCTCGTTGACGAAAACGATGATGTCGTCCGCCACGATGTACAACGCATCCGGCATTTGCCGGACGAGCGCTTCGTAGCGGTCGTCAGCGAGCGGCAGCGGCCTCGGCTTGTCCTGTTCGATCACATCCGGTTCAGGACGGTCAGGCCGCTCTGCAGAGGTGGCGTCCATATCTGGGGTGTTTTTCACGATATCGACCATCGTGTCGGGAAAGTTAAGGCGTTTGGCTGCCTTTCCCCACTTCAGAGTGGGGCAAATGGCCGATGTGCGGATAAGCGGCACACTGGTTGCGGCACAATGCCTGCACGGTGTTCCTGCGCATCTGATCGCACATTGGCCCTATGCAATCGTTTTCGTCCTCCGTCGGCCACGTGGCTGGCCTGATCTCGCGACGCTCCCTCTTGCCCGGGGGCCTGGCTGAGGCTGCGGTGCATTTTTGCGACGGGCACATCTCCGCGTGTGACGCCAACCCGACGCGCGGCATGATCGACTGCGGCGACCTGCTCGTCCTGCCCGGCATCGTCGATCTGCACGGCGACGCGTTCGAGCGCGCCGTCATGCCGCGCCCTGGTGTGTCCTTTCCCTACGAGACTGCCCTGGCCGACGTTGACGGCCAACTGCTTGCCAACGGCATCACCACCGAATTCCACGGGGTGACCTATTCCTGGGAAGGCGGCCTGCGCGGCCGCGCCTATGCGCTGCGCATGCTGGACACCCTCGATGCGATGCGCCCGCACCTGGGCGCGCAGCACCTGATGCACTTGCGTTTCGAGCTGCATCACGCGGATGGCGCCGCCGACGCGCTCGCCTGGATGGACGCCGGCCGCGTGCACTTCCTGTCGTTCAACGATCACCTGCCGATGATGCGCGACAAGCTGGGCGACGCGCGCAAGCTCGCACAATACGCCGATCGCGCCGAGTGCGACATCGACACATTCCTGGCCCGTTTGAATGCTGCCGCAGCCAATGCGACGAGGCTCAACGAGGTGACCGGAACGCTCGCCCGGGCGGCACAGCAACGCGGCATCTGCATGGCTTCACACGATGAACCCGACATCGCCACGCGTAATACCTTCCACGCGCACGGCTGCACGGTCACGGAGTTTCCGTTGACCGAGGATGTCGCGCGGGCAGCACGCGCGCATGGCGGACATACCGTCTTCGGGGCGCCCAACGTGGTGCGTGGCGGCAGCCACCATGGCGCGCCGAATGCCTCGGCCATGGTGGCGGCGGGCCTGGGTACCGTGCTGGCGTCCGACTATTACTACCCTGCCCTGCTGGCAGCCCCGTTCAGGCTCGCCGAGCGCGGCGTGGTGCCACTGGCCGAGGCATGGGCGCTGGTGGCCTCGAACCCGGCCGAAGCCGCGGGCCTGACGGATCGCGGCGTGCTCGCGCCTGGGCTGCGCGCCGATGCCATCGTGGTGGATGACCGCCGCCCCGGGCTGCCGCGCGTGGTAGCGGCCGTGGTGGGCGGACGGCTGCGCCATGCCGCCGGGCAGTTGCCGCTGATCGGCTGAGCCCCGCCATGGCGCAGGCACCGGCACCCTTATCGCGATCGACGCCCGCCGCCTGGCGATATGCGCTGTACCTGCTGCCGCCGGAGCCCTGGTACGGGCTGGGCACATGCTGGCTCGGCCGCTGCGCCCGCACCAACACGGCCATCTCCGCAGATCAGCGCGAGGCATTTGTGCGCGAAGCCGGCATCGACCTCGCCACGCTCGACCGCTGGACTGAAGCGCCGCGCCAGTACGGCCTGCACGCGACGTTCAAACCGCCGTTCCGCCTGGCAAGCGACCGTACGGTCGATGAGCTGGACGCCGCGCTGCGCGGTTTTGCACTGCAGCAGCAGGCCTTCACCATCGAGCCGGCCCTGCAGACGCTGCGCGGCTTCCTGGCCTGGCGGCTGCGTCATGGCGATCCTGCCCGCGACACGCTCCACGCATTCGCCGATGCGTGCGTCAGCGAATTCGACGCCTTCCGCGCACCGCCACCGCCCGCAGAACTCGCGCGGCGCCGTCGCGTCGGCCTGTCGGATGCGCAGGAGCTTCATCTGCAGCGCTGGGGCTATCCGTATGTGTTCGGTACATTCACGTTCCACATCACGCTGACGGGCCGGCTCGACCATGCCGAGCAGCTTGCGTGTTATCGCGCATTGGAAGCGACGCGCGTGGTGCTGCCAGCCGCCATGCCCATCGACCACATCGCGTTGTTCTCGCAGGCTGCGCCGGAAGCGCCTTTCAACGTGGTGCGTGTGTATTGGTTTGACGGCAGCACCGAAGACTTCAGCGCTGCACACGGCACGCCTAGCGCTTGAGTTCGACCACGTCGATCACCTGCGTCTGGCCGTGCTGCTCGACCTCCTGGCGCATGACGACGGCCGCTTCCGGGCAATACCAATCGGTGATGTGTGCAACGGTGGGATCGGGCTCGAGCGTTTCATTGCCCAGCCGCAGCACCCCGAGGCGCGCGGTGCGCGTGTAGCGGATCGGCCGGCACTGCAACTGGCCCACCACGGTGTTCATCGACTGCGGCGGTCCAACCTCGCGCTCCGACACCTCCACCTTGGCGCGCTCGGCCCGCATGCGCCCGACGGAAATACCCAGCCGCGGCGACACCACATCGAAATCGAAGCTCGATTCGTACGTGTCGCCGGGCAGCATCTGGGCTTCAGGCGCCAGGCCGGCGCCGTACAAGAACATGCCCGAGATGGCGGTGCTGACGGTGCCGACAAGATCGGCATGTTCGCTTTGCGCAAACACGCGGCCATTGATGCTGACGATGCGCGTGACCACGCCAGCTTCGTCCACCAGCAGCTGGTGCTCCTGCACCGTCTCGATGGGGCGGCCGCCCAGCGCCACCAAGCCCGATTTGGCGTAGATGTGCAGGCCGATTTCGCAGCCGTCCTGCATGTCGTGACTGACATCGTGCAGCGTGAACTCGACAATCATCGGCGTCTTGCCGTTGCCGTCCAGGCGCACGCGGCTGCCGTCGTGCACCCACGGCGCGGAGCACAGTCCCGCTGCCTGCGCCGGCAACGCCAACGCCAACGCAATCGCCGCCGCGGCGGCGGCGTTCCATAAAGAAAAACGCCGATGCATCGGGCAATGCATCAGCGTCTTCATGAACCCGATCGGCACGGGCTTACTGCTTGGGCGCGTCCTTCTTGTTGGCGCCCTCGCTGTACGGGTCGAACTTGCCGCCGGCCTTGGCGCCCTGGCTGTACGGATCGAACTTCTCACCGGCCTTCGCGCCCTGGGTGTACGTGTCGTACTTGCCCTTCTCTACATTGGCCGGCTGAGCGCCGGGGTTGAGCGCACTGGCGGTGCTGTCGTTCTTGTTGGCGCCTTGCGAATACGGGTCGAACTTGTCGCCGGCCTTCGCACCTTGCTGGTACGGATCGAACTTGTCGCCGACTTTTGCGCCTTGGCTATAGGGGTCGAACTTCTTCTGGTCAGTCTGCGCGTGGGCCACGGTGCCGACGGCGGCTACGACAGCGACCGCTGCCACGAGGGTAAGACGTTTGTACGGCATCTGAAGCTCCTTTCCTATGGGTCGTTTGGGCTGGTCAAATCAAATGGAGCAGCCTCGTTTTGAACGCATCCCGATGTCGTGCGCAACTTGGACGTTGGCGCCGGCGCCGGGAAACCCCCTCTCCTCGTCGTACGCTATGGCAAGCGCACAGGAAAGTCAACGCAGAGGAACTGCATATTTTTTGGGCAAATTCGGGCGGCAGCCTGGGGCCGTCAGCGATGTTCCGGCAGGCGGATCGCCCGGGGCCCCGCCAACGCGATCATCGCCATGGTGAGCGCCACCACCGACAGCCCCCAGCGCAGGTCGGAGCGATGCGCAATCAACCCGATGATGACCGGACCGATCAGCAAGCCCACGTAGGCAAAGCGCGCTACGGCGGCGATGCCTTCGGCTGCCGGCACACCCGGCAGGCGGGACGCCGTGATGAAGAAGATCGGCACCATGTTGGCGGCGCCCACGCCCATCAACGCAAAGCCTGTCAAGACAGCCATCGGCGCGGGCCACAACAGGGCAAGCAGGATCCCACCCGTTGCCAGCACGCCACTGGCGCCGAGCACACGCATGTTTCCCCAGCGCCCGCGTGCGAAATCGCCGCCAAAACGCGCCAGCGCCATCCCGCCCGAAAACGCTGCGTATCCCGCGCTGGCAACGGCTTCTGGCGATTGCGCGATCTCGCGCATGTACACGGTCGTCCAGTCGTACATCGCGCCTTCGCCTACCAGCCCCAGGAAGGCCAGCACGCCCAGCAGGAACAGTGTGCGCCCCGTGGTCGGATGTGCCGATTCGCCTTCTGTGTGCATGTGATCGGGCAGCATGAACGGGCCGGCACACAAGGCGGCCACCATGGTGACGAGCGCCATGCCGCCGCAATGCACGGCCGGCGGCACGCCCAGTTCCAGCAGCACGCCGCCCACGGCCGCTCCTGCCATGCCGCCCAGGCTGAACATGCCGTGCAGCGACGAGATGATCGGCTTGTGATGATTGGCCTCGACCGTGGCCGCTTGCGCGTTCATGGCGACATCGAAGCCGGCGTTCGTGATGCCGAACAGCAGCAGTACCGCCAGCAGTGCCGGGTAGGTCGGCATCAGCATGATGAGCGCGGTCATCACGCCAAACGCCACGCCGCCCTGCACGCTTGCGCGCCGTGTCCCGACGCGTGCCGCCCACTGGCCCGCGAACTTCATCGCGACGATGGCGCCCGCGGCCACCATGAACATCGCCAGAGACAGCGAGGCCTCGGACAACCCGAAGCGCGCCTTCACCGTCGGAATGTGAATGCCCCACGTCGCAAACGTTGCACCGTTGGCGAAAAAGAGCGCCATCGTCGCCGCGCGGGCCGACAAGGGAAGCCGCCGGGGCGGCACCGCGCCGGCAGATTGAACGTATTCGGAAGAAGACATGAAGGACTACTGAGAAGAACGCGTGGCGCAAGCGCAGGGCGCCAGAAAGCCACCATGCTACCGCGCCCGGCTGAGGAGCGTATGGCGCCGCCTCAGCCCCGCAGGTATGCCGCTTGCGTCACCACGCTCAAATCCACCGCATCGGGAGACCTGCCATGCCCCGCGTGATCTGGAAGGGCGCCGTGAGCTTCGGCCTCGTCCATATTCCCGTTGCGCTGTATCCGGCAACCCGCAGCGACGACCTCGACTTCGACTGGCTCGACCGCCGCACCATGGACCGCGTCGGCTACAAGCGCATCAACAAGACCACCGGAAAAGAGGTGCCGCGCGAGCAGATTGTGCGCGGCTATGCCTACGAGAAAGACCGCTACGTGATCCTGACCGACGAGGACATTCGCGCCGCCAACCCTGTCTCGACGCAAACGGTCGATTTGCTGACCTTCGTAGATGCGGCGGAGATTCCGTTCCTTTATCTGGATACCCCGTACTTTCTTGCGCCCGACCGGCGCGGCGAAAAAGTCTATGCGCTGCTGCGAGAGGCATTGACGCGCTCTCAGAAGATCGGTGTCGCCAACGTGGTGCTGCACACCAAGCAGCATCTGGCGGCGTTGATTCCCATGGGGCCCGTGCTTGTGCTGCATACGCTGCGCTGGTCCAACGAGGTGCGCGACTGGTCCGAACTCGACCTGCCGGAAGAAGGGGCCAAGGCGGCCAAGCTCACGGCGAAGGAAATCGACATGGCCGAAAAGCTGATCGACGACATGAGCGGCAAGTGGGACCCTGCCGAGTACCACGACACGTTCCGCGACGACATCCTCGGGTTGGTCGATCGCAAAGTGCGCGAAGGCCGCACGGAATCCGTCGAACCGATGGAGACCGAAACCGCTGCACCGCGCAGCGGCAATGTGATCGACCTGACCGACCTGCTGCGCCAGAGCCTCGCCAAGCGCGGCAAGGGCAAAGGCGTGTCAACCGAAGAAGCTGAAGAAGAACCCGCCCCGCGCAAGCGTGCACCGCGCAAAGCCGCCACGAAGGCGCCGCGCAAGACGGCCACGCGCAAGCGCGCCTAACACGACGGAGCCGACGCCATGCCGCGCCATCTCGCCGACTACCGCAGCAAGCGCGATTTCACGCAGACCCAGGAACCCGCCGGCGCGCGCCGCAAAGCCGACGAACAGCGTGACCATGGCGCCCTGCACTTCGTGATCCAGAAGCACGACGCAACGCGACTGCACTACGACTTCCGGCTGGAACTCGACGGCACGCTCAAGAGCTGGGCCGTCCCTAAGGGCCCGAGCCTGGACCCCGCCGACAAGCGCCTCGCGGTACACGTTGAAGACCATCCGCTGGACTACGCCGATTTCGAAGGCCATATCCCCGAAGGCCAATACGGCGGCGGCGACGTGATTGTGTGGGACCGCGGGACATGGCGCCCGCATGGCGATCCGCGCAAGGCCTATCGCGACGGCAAGCTCAAATTCGACCTCCATGGCGAGAAGCTGCATGGTGCATGGGCGCTGGTGCGCACGCACTTGCACGGCACGGGCAGACATCCGAAAGAACAGTGGTTGCTGATCAAGGAACGGGACGACCAGGTGCGCGCGTCCAGCGACTACGACGTGACGGAGGCACTGCCCGCGAGCGTGATTACCGGCGAGAACGTCGGCTCCAAACCCCGTGGCAAAGCAAAGGCCAAGTCCAGTGACGGCAAGACTGGGCGCTCCGAACCGGAGCAAGTCCAACCGCCCGCCGGTGCCGTGCCCGCCCCGTTGCCCAGAACGCTGGAGCCCCAACTCGCCACGCTCGTCGATGGTCCGCCCGCCCAAGGCGAATGGGACTACGAAGTCAAGTTCGACGGCTACCGCATCCTTGCACGCATTGACGGCGACACGGTGCGCCTGTTCAGCCGCAACGGCCGCGACTGGACGGCCAAACTGCCCCGTCAGGCGCGCACACTGCAGGCGCTGGGCCTGCGCGAGGCGTGGCTCGACGGCGAAGTCGTGGTGATGGGCGAGCGCGGCGTGCCCGACTTCCAGGCGCTGCAGAACGCCTTTGAAACCGCGCATGCCGAACACATTGCCTACTACCTGTTCGACATTCCGTTCTGCAACGGTATGGACTTGCGCGGCGTGCCGTTGCGGGAGCGGCGAGCGCTGCTTGAGCGCATTCTCAATGCCGCCCCGGGTGACCTGGACCGCGAAGCGGTGCTCTTCTCAGGGACATTTCACGCGGCACCCGAAGACCTGCTGTCTTCCGCGTGCAGCATGTCGCTCGAAGGGGTGATCGGCAAGCGCGCCGATGCGCCGTACCGGGCAGGCCGCAGCCCTGCCTGGATCAAGCTCAAATGCGGGCAGCGGCAGGAATTCGTGATCGGCGGGTACAGTGCGCCAAAGGGCAGCCGCAGCGGCTTCGGCGCGCTGCTGCTCGGCGTGTATGACGACGCGGGCAAGCTGCGCTATGCGGGCCGTGTCGGCACGGGCTTCAACGAGACGAGTCTGCACGCTTTGCACCACGAGCTGACGGGTCTGACCGTCGACACGCCGCCCTTCGCCAATCCGCCCACCGGCAGCGATGCGCGCGACGTGCAATGGGTGAAGCCCGAACGCGTGGCGGAAATCGCCTTTGCCGAATGGACGCGCGAAGGCATCGTGCGGCAAGCGGTGTTTCAAGGTTTGCGCGACGACAAACCCGCGCGCAACATCGTGCGTGAAAAAGCCAAGCCGCCCAGTGCCGCCGCCCGCAAGGAGACCCGCGCCGTGAATGCTGCCGAACGCAAGGTACGCCCCGGTGCCGAACGCATCGCGGGTGTGGACGTCACGCATCCGGATCGCGTGATCGAGAAAGCCAGTGGCACCACCAAGGCGGACCTTGCGCGCTATTACGCCGGGGTGGCCGAATGGATGCTGCCGCATCTGCACAACCGGCCGACATCGCTGGTGCGCGCGCCAGACGGCATCGACGGCGAGCGCTTCTTCCAGAAGCATTCCGCCGCGCTCAAGCTGCAGGGCATCACGCAGCTGGATCCGTCGCTCGACCCGGGGCATCCGTCGCTGCTGGCCATCAACTCGGCCGAGGCACTGGTCGGGGCGGTGCAGATGGGCACGGTGGAATTCCACACCTGGAATGCCCTGGCCGACCGCATCGAACAGCCCGATCGCATCGTCTTCGATATCGACCCAGACCCAGCGCTGCCCTTCGCGCGCGTGATCGAGGCCACGCAGCTCATGCTGGCCATGCTCGATGAACTGGGCCTGAAGGCGTTCCTGAAAACCAGCGGCGGCCACGGCATGCATGTGGTGGTGCCGCTCACGCGCCGCGAAGCCGCCGGCTGGGACACGCTCAAGACCTTCTCGCAAGCGGTGGTGCAACACATGGCCGCGACGTTCCCCGACCGCTTTGTCGCCAAGATGGGCCCGCAGAACCGCGTGGGAAAAATCTTCATCGACTATCTGCGCAACAACCGTGGGGCGAGCACCGTGGCGGCGTATTCGGTGCGTGCGCGGACGGGGTTGCCGGTGTCGGTGCCGATCCGCCATGACGAACTGGAAGGGCTGCAATCGTCTGCGCAGTGGACGCTGCGCACGCTGCCGGATCGCCTCCCCAAGCTCAAGGGCGATCCGTGGGCCGACTATGCCGGCATGCGCCAATCGGTGACGGCCGACATGCGCAAGCGCATCGGTGCCAATGACTGACCCGTCACACATCGGCGTTCCTCAAAGAATTAGGCGGTGAACGGCCCCTTGCTTGTCGGCCGAGGCCCGGGGTTGCTGCGTTAACATGCCTGCGTCTGCACTTGGCGCACGTGTGCGCCCCCACCCTGCCCCCGCCGATGGCCCGAATCCGTCCGACCCGCCTACTGAATCTGTCGCGCAGCGCCCTCGCCTGCGCCTTGCTCCTGACCCTTGGTGCGACGCCGCTGGCCCATGCCAAGAAGGCCAAGGCTCACGCGGCGCCGCGCACCACCGCTGCACAGGCACGCCAGGCGGCGCAGAACCCCGCTGGCTTGCCTGCCAACGTGGCGCTGGCCTTTGCGCGCGCGCATATCCCGCTGGATGCCGTGAGCGTGTTCGTAATCCGCACCGGCACCGCCACGCCCATCCTGCAATGGAATGCCGACGCTGGAATGAACCCGGCGTCGACCATGAAGCTGCTGACCACGTTCGCCGGGCTGGATTTGCTTGGCCCGGACTTTCGCTGGAAGACCACGGCCTATGCCGACAGCGCTCCGGTCAACGGCACGCTGAACGGCAACCTGTACCTGCGTGGCCAGGGCGATCCAAAGCTGATTCCCGAAGAACTCGTCAAGCTGGTGAGCGACGTGCGCCGCGCAGGCGTGGATGAACTGGCCGGCAATATCGTGCTGGATCGCACCTATTTCGAGGGCGGTCTGTCGGAAGCCCCGCCGCTGGACGGTGACAGCGCGCGTGCCTACAACGTCGCGCCCGATGCGCTGCTGTATTCCTTCAAGACGCTCACGTTCACGCTCTCGCCGGATGCCGGCAACGGCGCGGTCAACATCGATGTATCGCCGCCGCTCGCGCAGTTGCAGATCGACAACCAGTTGCGCACCACGCGTGGAGGCTGCGGGGACTGGCAGTCCGCCTCGCGGGCCAACATCTCCACGCAGACCGACGGCCATGTCATCGCCAGCTTCGGCGGCCGCTATGCCGCGGCGTGCGGCGAACGCGTCTTCAATATCGCCGCGCTCACGCATGCCGACTTCATCTGGGGTGGCTTCCTGGCGCTATGGCAGCAGGCCGGTGGCACGACGCGTTTCACGCCAGGCTTGCGCGAAGGCAAGGTACCGCGTCAGGCCGTTCTGCTGGCCACGCACTACGGCCCGCCGCTGTCGGAAGTCGTGCACGACATCGACAAATATTCGAACAACGTGATGGCGCGCCAGCTCTTCCTCACCATCGGCGCGGAAATCGGGCGCAAGCCCGCATCGGTGCGGCAATCGACCGAGGTCATCAACCGATGGCTCGCCAAACAGAACCTGACGATGCCGGAGCTGGTGCTGGAGAATGGCTCAGGCCTGTCGCGCATCGAGCGCATCAGCGCGCGCAACATGGGGCGCCTGCTGCAGCAGGCTGATGCCAATCCGAACGGCGGCGTGCTGCGCGATGCGCTGCCTGTCGTCGGCGTGGACGGCACCATGCGCAACAGGCTCACGCGCGCCGGTGTGGCCGGCAATGCCGAGATCAAGACCGGCACCCTCAATGACGTGCGTGCTATCGCCGGCTATGTGGAAGGCGAAGACGGCCAGCGCTTCGTGGTGGTCAGCATGATCAACCACCCGAACGCCAGCGGCGGCCAAGCCGCGCACGATGCACTGCTGCAATGGATCTACCAGGGCGCGCAGCGATGATTTCACGCAAGGCATTGCTTGGCATCACCGGCACGTCGGGCAGCGGCAAGACCACGCTCGTCGAACAGCTCATCACGCGCTTCGTACGCGACGGGCGGCGCGTCGCAGCCATCAAGCACACGCATCACGGTTTCGATCTCGATTCGCCCGGCAAGGATTCGCACCGCATGCGCGAAGCCGGCAGCGCCGAAGTCGTGCTCGTGGGCGGCGAGCGGCTCGTGCTGATGCGCGAATACGCCAACGCGCTGGAACCTGAACTGGACGACGTGCTGGCGCTGCTCTCGCCCGCCACCGACCTCGTCATCGTTGAAGGCTACAAGCGCAGCACGTTTCCGAAGATTGAAGTCTTCCGCCCTTCGCTCGGCCGCCAGCCGCTTTGGCCGGAAATTGGCGGCGTAGTGGCGGTGGCCACCGATTCGCCTGCCGCCGTGCGACCACCCGAAGGCGTGGCCGTGCTGGATCTGAACGACGTCGATGCGGTGTACCGGTTTGCCATACAGCAACTGGCCAACGCCTCCATATGAAGCACTCTTAACATCCGGGCAAGGCAGCTTGGCTATGATGGGGCAATCGCGTTTTTCGCCAGTCCCCTCCTAACAACACGCTTTCCCGTCTATCGGCCGCGCTGCTTGGCGCGGCATTTTTTTGCCCGGCGCTCCCAGTCGCTCAGCGCGATTCTGTCGCCCCGAATGCGCCCTTGGGCGCGGCGCGCAGGTGCGCCAGTTCGTGCGCGTTGACCCTGCAACCCGGTGCGCGCCGTCCAACATACGCTATCGCCTGGCAGTGATCTTGCCACCGGCTAACGCCAAGTCGACGCCATCGCTACAAACAAAAACGCCCGCTTCGCGCGGGCGTTGTGGCTCGGTGAGGCTCGATCAGTGCGTCACACCGTCCGCCAGCAGCCGTTGCAGCACGTTGCTGGAGATCAGGCGATGGCCGCCCGTGGTGGGGTGCACCCCGTCGGCGAACAGGTAGGACGTGTCTGCACCTGCGGTCACCAACGTGTTGGCGGAGCAGAACAGCGAGCTGCCGCCAGCGCCCGGCACGAGTGCGTTGATCTTGGTCGCATCGCAAGCCGGCACACTGGTATTGCTGAAGCCGAACATCGCCCCGTTCTGAATCACGGCCGTCAATTGCGAATTGAAGTCGATCACACGGGCACCGGTACCGGCAAGCCCCGCCTGCAGCGTGGTATTGAACGCGCCCACCAGCGCGTGCAACAGCGCCTGGCCTGCCGCACCGCCCGCCACGCCTTGCGGCGTCAGGCTGCTGTCGGGCAGGTTGAACACATAGAGTTGCGTCGCGTTCTTGCTGATCATGTCCTTGACGTAACCGACCAGTTCAGTCGCCGCCTGCTGCACCTGTGCGGTCGCGATGGCGGGCGTCACACCCGAATTCGGTGTCGCCACGGCCGCGGCCCAGTAGAAGATGTCGTTGTTGCCACCAAAGACGAACACCACGTCGTTATTGCCATTGAACGTGTTGTTGCTGGCCGCGTAGAAGTTGGCAAGCTGCTGTTTGACCGGATACGTCAACGCCCCGGCACCACCGTTGTGGCCGATACCGTTCGGGTCGGTCACGCGCGAGCCACCTTGCGCATAGTCGAAGCAGCCGGGTTTCGGGCAGGCTTGCACCGAGTTGGCGTAGCCCATCACGGCGGGCGTGAGCGCCACACCGAGCTGCGCCGCCACCGTTTCCGCCCAGACCGGGCCGGGATTGGTGGTGAACTTGCCGCCGCCTGCGGCCGCCGCTGCCGGTGTGTAGGTGCCGGCATCACTCAGGCTGTCGCCGAACACCACCATGCGCTGGACCTTCGCAACGTTGGGGTTGCCGCTCTGATCGCTTTCACCGCCGCCGCAAGCGGCTAGGCCCAAGGCCAGGGTCGCCGATGCGACGACGCCCATCCATTGACGCAACTTCATGATGTCTGTCTCCCGTGTGGAATTTTTATGATCTGTGGTGCCGCGGTGCGTAACCTCGCCGTGCGCGTTGGAAGCACGCGGAACGACACAACGCCCAAGTGTAGCGAGGTTGCCGGGCGCACGGCGAACGCGTGGCCCGTAAGAATTAGAGGTCCGTCTCGAACGCGGCGGCCGCGCGACGCAGGCGGTCGTTGACCGCAGCCCAGGCCGGCGTATCGGCTAGGGTTTCCACCCAGATGGCGTCATAACCGCCGCGGTCGAGTTCGCGCAACAGCGCGTAGAGCGCGTTGGCATAGGCGGCGGGTGTGGCGGGTGCGACGCGCTGGTCGCAGCCGTCACGCAGCGCCACGGGGGCACCGAGCCACACGACGCGTTTGTCTGCAGGCAGTGCGGCTAGGCGTGCGGGCACGTCGGCGGCCGACAGCAGATACAACGGCGTGCGCGGCGCGTAATGCGCCTTCAGCGTGCCCGAAGCGCGCGGCGCAGCGGCATCGGGAAGCGCCGGCAGTTCGCCGGTCACGCGCTCGATGTCTTCAGGTGTGATGGCGCCCGGGCGCAGCAGTACGGGGCCAATGCCCTGCTCCAGCCGCGAGAGATCGATGATGGTCGATTCGATGCCCACGTCCACGCCGTCACCTTCGAGCACGAAGACAGCATCGCCAAATTCGTCCCGCACGTGCTGAGCGGTGGTCGGGCTGACCTGGCCGAACTTGTTGGCCGACGGCGCCGCAATGCCGCCGCGTCCGCGCTTGAAGCGCGAGAGCAGCGCCTGTGCTACCGGGTGCGACGGGCAACGCAGCCCGATGCTGTCCTGCCCGCCTGCCACAGCGGCCGGGATGTGCGGCGCACGCTTGAGGATCAGCGTCAGCGGCCCTGGCCAGAACGCTTCAATGAGCTGCAACGCGATGCCGGGCACCTCGTCGGTCCAATACGAAATGTCGGCGCCATCCACCACGTGCACGATCACGGGGTGATTGGAAGGCCGGCCCTTGGCCGCGTAGATCTTGGCGATGGCCTGCGGGTTTTCGGCATCGGCGCCCAGCCCATACACGGTCTCCGTCGGAAACGCGACCAGCTCGCCGGCCTCCAGCCTGCGCGCGGCCTCATCGAGGCGCTCGGCAGAAGGCATGGTGTAGGGCGTTTTGGTCCGATGCGGCATGGGCGACTCGCTTTATTCCGGCTGCAGGCCCAGCACGTGCGCGGCATGGCGGAACGCTTCGTCCACCACTTCAGCAGAAGTGCCCACGCAGTTCACGTGGCCCATCTTGCGGCCCGGCCGGGCGTCGGCCTTGCCATACAGATGCACCTTCGCACCGCTGTGGCCCATCACTTCGTGCCACGCGGGTGTACGTTCCAGGCCGTATTCAAACCACACGTCGCCCAGCACATTGAGCATGCGCCCCGGCGAATGCTGCCGCGTGCTGCCCAGCGGCAAGCGGGCCATGGCGCGCACCTGTTGCTCGAACTGGCTCGTCTCGCACACATCCATGGTGATGTGGCCGGAATTGTGCGGACGCGGCGCCATTTCGTTGGCAACCAGCGAGCCGTCCTGCAGCACGAAGAACTCGATGCAAAGCACGCCGACGTAGCCCATTTCTTCGGCGATCATCGCGGCGGCGGCGCGCGTGCGCGTAGCAATGTCGTCCGACACGCTGCGCGACGGCATGATCGTCGAAAACAGGATGCCGTCACGGTGCACGTTCTCGGCCAGCGGCCAGGTGGCCGTGCTGCCATCGGCACCACGGGCGGCCAATACAGAGACTTCGTAGGCCAACGGCAGCATCTTTTCCAGCACGCACGGCACGTGCTGCATGGCGCCCCAGGCGGCGCGCAGCTCTTCCACCGTCGAGACACGCGCCTGGCCCTTGCCGTCGTAGCCCATGCGGGCAATCTTCAGGATGCCGGGCAGCAGGTCGGCGGGCAGTTGTTCGATATCGGCTTCGTGCTCGATCACCCAGCTCGGCGCGGGGTGGATGCCGGTGCGCGCGGCGCACAGCGCGAAGAATTTCTTCTCGGCGATGCGGTTCTGCGCGATCGATACGCAGTTGGCACGCGGCGCAACGAACGCGCCGAGCTGTTCCAGGCGGTCAAGCGCCTGCGCCGGCACGTTCTCGAACTCGGTGGTGACGGCCGGGCACAGCGCGGCCATCTCGGCCAGCGCAGCTTCATCGGTGTAGCCCGCGCACAGGTGGCGCTCGGCTATGGTGCCGGCGGGGCTGTTCGGATCCGGGTCAAGCACACAGACCTTGTAGCCCATGGCCTGCGCGGCGTGCGTGAACATGCGGCCGAGCTGGCCGCCGCCGAGCATGCCAAGCCAGGCATCGGGCAGGATCGCGTTGGGAACGTTCAGCGCGCGGGATTCCGCGGTGTGGGCTTGCGCCAGGCGCGGGTTCAGGTCGTCGGCCATGAATCGGGTCGTAGGTTACTTAGGCGCCGTGCACAGGGAGTGTCATGCCGCGTGCGACTTCGGTCTGCTGGGCGCGGAAGGCTTCGAGCTTGTCGGCGAGCGCCGAATCGGTGGTGGCGAGGGTGGCGATGGCCGCCAGCGCTGCGTTGGCGGCACCGGCTTCACCAATCGCGAACGTCGACACCGGAATGCCCTTGGGCATCTGCACGATGGAAAGCAGCGAGTCTTCCCCACGCAGATACTTTGACGGCACCGGCACGCCGAACACCGGCACGATCGTCTTGGCGGCGATCATGCCCGGCAGGTGCGCTGCCCCGCCGGCGCCAGCGATGATGGCGCGCAGACCCCGGCCGCGTGCGGCTTCGGCGTAGCGAAACATGTCGTCCGGCATGCGGTGCGCCGAAACAACCTGCGCTTCGAACGGAATGCCGAACTGCGTGAGGATGTCGACGGCGTGGCGCATGACTTCCCAGTCGGAGCTGGAGCCCATCACCACGCCAACGAGCGGAGCGGATTGCTGTGCGGTCATTGTCATCGCTCCGGTTTATCGCAGGGTCTCGCCGGTGAGGCGGGTCAGTGCTTCGCGATACTTTTCGGCTGTCTTTTCGATCACGTCGGCGGGCAGTTGCGGCGCCGGCGCGGTCTTCGGCCACGGCTTGCCGTCGATACGCACGGCTTCGAGCCAGTCGCGCACGAACTGCTTGTCGAACGACGGCGGGTTGGTGCCAACCTGGTACGAATCGGCGGGCCAGAAGCGCGACGAATCTGCGGTGAGCGCTTCATCCATCAGCGTGAGCGTGCCGTTCTCATCCAGACCGAATTCGAACTTGGTGTCGGCGATGATGATGCCGCGCGTGGCGGCAAAGTCGGACGCTTCCTTGTACAGGCGAATGCTCACGTCGCGAATCTGCGCGGCAAGGTCCGGGCCGATGCGGCGCTCGACTTCATCGAACGAGATGTTCTCGTCGTGCTCGCCCATCTCGGCCTTGGCGGCGGGGGTGAAGATCGGCTCGGGCAGCTTCTGCGCGTTCTGCAGGCCGGGGGCCAGATGCACGCCGCAGACGGCGCCCGTAGCCTGGTAATCCTTCCAGCCGCTGCCGGCCAGGTAGCCGCGCACCACCGCTTCGACCAGGATCGGTTTCAGGCGCTTCACCACGATGGCGCGGCCCCGCACTTGGTCGACTTCATTCGGAGCCACCACGGTTTCCGGGGCGATGCCCGTCTCGTGCGTCGGCACGATGTGGCGCAGCTTGTTGAACCAGAAATCCGACATCTGCGCGAGCACCCGGCCCTTGTCCGGAATCGGCTGGCCGAGAATCACGTCAAACGCCGACAGGCGATCGGTGGTGACCATCAGCAGCTTGTCGTCGCCGACAGCGTAGTTTTCGCGCACCTTGCCGCGGCCGAGCAACGGCAGGCTGGTGATCGACGATTCGTAAAGGGCGGAGGATGCGGGGGTGGCGGACACGGCGGAACCCGAGATGAGATAAGAAAACGTGGAAGGCCAGCATTATACGTGGCCCATGGGGTGGCCGATGAAGTGGCCCACGCAATGCAAAACGGCTGGCGCAGTGCCAGCCGTTTGCTAGATGTGACGCGAAATGCTTATTGCACCACTTGCGCCAGATCGCCGCTTTGGTACTTCTGCGCCATCACAGACAGGCTAATGGGCTTGATCTTGCCGGCCTGACCTTCGCAGCCGAACTCGATGTAACGTGCCTTGCAAACTTGCTTGGCGGCTTCGCGGGCGGGCTTGAGCCATTCGCGAGCGTCGAACTTGTCCGGATTTTCGGCCAGGAACTTGCGCACCGCGCCCGTCATTGCCAGGCGGATGTCGGTGTCGATGTTGATCTTGCGCACGCCGTACTTGATGGCTTCCTGGATTTCTTCGACGGGCACGCCGTAGGTTTCTTTGATCTTGCCGCCGTACTGGTTGATGATGGCCAGCAGTTCTTGCGGCACGCTCGACGAGCCGTGCATCACCAGGTGGGTATTCGGGATGCGGGCGTGGATTTCCTTCACGCGGCTGATCGCCAGGATGTCGCCCGTGGGCTTGCGCGAAAACTTGTAGGCGCCGTGGCTGGTACCGATGGCGATGGCCAGCGCGTCAAGCTGGGTGGCCTTGACGAACTGCGCCGCTTCTTCCGGATCGGTCAGCAGGGCCGAGTGGTCGAGCTTGCCCTCGGCGCCAATGCCGTCTTCCTCGCCGGCCATGCCGGTTTCCAGCGAACCCAGACAGCCCAGTTCGCCTTCAACCGTCACACCAACCTTGTGGGCCATCTCGACCACGCGGCGCGTCACGTCGACGTTGTAGTCGAAATCAGCCGGCGTCTTGCCGTCTTCGCGAAGCGAGCCGTCCATCATCACCGAGCCGAAGCCCAGGTCGATGGCGCCTTGGCAGATGGCCGGGCTTTGGCCGTGATCCTGGTGCATGACCAGCGGGATCTCCGGATAAGCCTCGACAGCGGCCTGGATCAGGTGCTTGATGAAGGATTCGCCGGCGTATTTGCGGGCGCCCGCGCTGGCTTGCAGGATGACGGGTGCGCCGGCTTCCTTGGCGGCTTCCATCACGGCCTGGACTTGTTCCAGGTTGTTCACGTTGAATGCCGGCAGGCCGTAGCCGTTTTCAGCGGCGTGGTCCAGCAGTTGGCGCATCGAGACGAGTGGCATGGTTTTCTCCTATGGATCGATCTGTATTCGGTCTCAGGAACGCGTGGGCATCTGAAATGCGTAGCAAACGGCGTTCCGTCGTGGGCGTCAGTGCATGCCGACGCGAACAATCTTGAGCGTATTGGTGCCGCCGGCCTGGCCCATCGGCTCGCCGACGGTGAGGACGATGAAGTCGCCACGCTGCACGACGCCGCGCGCGACCAGCAGTTCTTCGGCCTGGTGCAGCGCTTCGTCGCGGTCCGTGCTGTTGGCCAGCGGCAGCGACTGCACGTTGCGGTACAGGGCCATCTTGCGCTGCGATGCCACGTTGGGTGTCATCGCATAAATGGGAATGTTGATGCCGTGGCGGCTCATCCACAGCGCCGTCGCGCCAGAATCGGTGAGCGCGGCAATCGCCTTGACCTGCAGGTGGTGCGCCGTGAACAGCGCGCCCATGGCAATCGACTGGTCGATACGGCTGAAGGTCTGGTCGAGGAAGTCCGCATCCAGATGCACGGTTTGCGACTTCTCGGCTTCCACGCAGATGGCAGCCATGGCTTCGATGGTCTCGACCGGGTAGCGGCCGGCGGCGGTTTCCGCCGACAGCATCACCGCATCGGTGCCGTCGAGCACGGCGTTGGCAACGTCCGACACCTCGGCGCGCGTCGGCACCGGGTTGACGATCATCGATTCCATCATCTGCGTGGCGGTGATGGCCAGCTTGTTGGTTTCGCGGGCCAGCTTGATCATGCGCTTCTGCAGCGCCGGCACGGCTGCGTTGCCCACTTCCACGGCCAGATCGCCGCGCGCGACCATGATGCCGTCGGACGCTGCCAGGATCTCTTCGAGCACGCCCGGACGGATGGCCTCGGCACGCTCGATCTTGGCGATCATGCGGGTCTTGTGGTTATGCGGCGCACCGGCCACGGCAGCCAGTTGGCGGGCCATCTCCATGTCGGTCGCGTTCTTGGGGAAGCTGACCGCGACGTAATCGGCGCCGAGGGCCATCGCGGTCTTGATGTCTTCCATGTCCTTGGCCGTCAGCGCCGGCGCCGACAACCCGCCGCCCTGGCGGTTGATGCCCTTGTTGTTGGAGAGATCGCCGCCAATCTTGACGATGGTCTCGATCTCTTCACCCACCACGCGCTCGACCTGCAGCACGATCAGCCCGTCGTTGAGCAGCAGCAAATCACCGGGCCCGACGTCGCGCGGCAATTCCTTGTAATCGAGACCGACGCGCTCCTGGTTGCCCAGCTCGCAGCGGGCATCCAGTGTGAAGCGATCACCCGGCTCGAGCGTGATCTTGCCGTTCTCGAACTTGCCGACCCGGATCTTCGGGCCCTGCAGGTCGGCCATGATGGCCACCTCGCGGCCGACCGAACGCGCCACTTCGCGCACCAGCTGCGCGCGATCGATGTGGTCTTGCGCCGCGCCGTGCGAGAAGTTCAGCCGCACCACGTCGACCCCCGCGGCAATCATGCGGGTCAGGACTTCCTGCGTGCTGGACGCGGGGCCGAGCGTTGCGACGATCTTGGTAGCGCGGGTCATGGGCGGCGGTGTCTCGTTGTTGTGGTGGGGATGTTGACGGCGTTTGCGTCAGGCCACAGCGGCCTGGTTCTGCGCGCGTTGTTCCAGGATTTCGACGGCCGGCAGCGTCTTGCCTTCCAGGAATTCCAGGAACGCACCGCCGCCAGTGGAGATATAGCCCACCTTGTCGGCGATGTTGTACTTAGCGATGGCAGCCAGCGTGTCGCCGCCGCCCGCGATCGAAAAACCCGACGAGGCAGCAATCGCCTCGGCCAGCACCTTGGTGCCATTGCCGAACTGGTCGAATTCGAACACGCCGACCGGACCGTTCCAGACGATGGTGCCGGCGCTCTTCAGTTGTTCGGCCAGTTGCGCAGCCGTCTTCGGGCCGATGTCGAGGATCATGTCGTCGTCGGCCACATCGGCCACGTCCTTGACGGTAGCGACCGCGGTGGCGCTGAATTCCTTGGCGCACACCACGTCGACGGGGATGGGCACCGACGCGCCGCGCGCCGCCAGCATCTCGATGATGGCCTTGGCATCGCCCACGAGGTCGGCTTCCGCCAGCGATTTGCCAATCTTCAGGCCGGCAGCGAGCATGAACGTGTTGGCAATGCCGCCGCCGACGATCAGGTTGTCCACCTTGTCAGCCAGCGACTTCAGGATGGTCAGCTTGGTCGACACCTTCGAGCCGGCCACAATGGCCACCAGCGGACGTGCCGGCTGGCCCAGCGCCTTGCCCAGCGCATCCAGCTCGGCGGCCAGCAGCGGGCCGGCGCAAGCGACGGGGGCAAATTTGGCGATGCCGTGCGTGGTGGCTTCCGCGCGGTGGGCGGTGCCGAAGGCGTCGTTGACATAGACGTCGCACAGCTTGGCCATCTTCTGGGCCAGTTCGTCGCTGTTCTTCTTCTCGCCCTTGTTCACGCGGCAGTTTTCCAGCAGCACGACCTGCCCGGCCGCCACATCCACTCCATCAACCCAGTTTTGGACGAGTTTCACGTCACGGCCCAGCAGTTCTGACAGGCGCTTGGCGACCGGCGCCAGCGAATCTTCGGGCTTGAATTCGCCCTCGGTCGGGCGGCCCAGGTGGGAGGTCACCATGACCGCGGCACCGGCGTCCAGCGCGGCTTTGACGGCCGGCACGGAAGCGCGGATGCGCGTGTCTTCGGTGATGTTGCCGGCATCGTCTTGCGGCACGTTGAGGTCGGCGCGGATGAACACGCGCTTACCGGCAAGCTTTCCTTCGGAGATGAGATCGGACAGACGCAGGACGTGAGGCATGGCAGCTTCGGAAGAAATCGCGGAAAGCGGCGATTTTACCCGATGCGCCTGGTCAAAACGTGCGTTTCTCGGCGGAATCCTCCGGCCTCGGCCGTCTTGCCGAGGCCGATCGGCGGGGGCTATACCGGCAGCGGCGTGCGACGGCGCAGCTGCACCCAGCTTTCAGCCGAATACACGGCCAGACCTGCCCAGATCAGCACATAGCCCGCCACCTTCGGCCCCGCAAACGGCTCGTTGTAGAGCCACACCCCCAGCAGCAACTGCAGCGTCGGGCTCACGTATTGCAGCAAACCCAGCAGCGACAGCGGAATGCGTCTCGCGCCAGCGCCGAACAGCAACAGCGGCAGCGCCGTCAATGGGCCAGCCAGCGCCAGCAGCATCTGCATGCCCGGCGATGCGGCCAGGAAGGCGTTCTGGTGCTGCGAAGCCAGCCAGCCGAGGTAGGCCAGCGCCAGCGGAAACAGCAGCAAGGTCTCCAGCGTCAGCCCTTCCAGCGCGCCCAGCGGCGAAGTCTTGCGCAACAAACCGTAGAACCCAAACGAAAACGCCAGCGCCAAGGCGATCCACGGCAGCGTGCCAGCCTGCCACGTCAGCCATGCCACGCCCGCGGCAGCCAGCGCCACTGAAACCCACTGCACCGGCCGCAGCCGCTCGCCGAGCACCAGCGCGGCCAGCATCACCACCACGAGCGGGTTGATGAAATATCCGAGGCTGGCTTCGAGCACATGATCGTGGTTGACGGCCCAGATGTAGGTCAGCCAGTTGGCGGCCAACAGGCTGGTGCTTGCCGCGTAGCGCCCCACGACACGCGGCTGCGTGCGCAGCGCCCATAGCCACGCCCAGTGCCGCTTTACGAGCAGAATCACCACCATCACCGCCAATGACCAGATCACCCGGTGCGAGAGAATCTCGATCGGCGACACCGCCTTGAGCAGCTTGAAGTACAGCGGAAACAGGCCCCACATGGTGTAGGCCAGAAACGCGAAGATCACGCCGTTGCGGTTGGAACCCGACATGTTCATCCCCAGAGACGCAGCACGGTAAAAACGCCCATGCCGACGAAGATCATGCCGAGCATGCGCCGCGTGGCAACGTAAAACGCGGTGGCAGCAATGCCGGCCATCAGGCGCGGGTTGGTCCAGCTTGCATCGAAGTGGCCCTGGTTCCAGAGCAGATCGGGCAAGACGATGGCGACGAGTGCGGCAGCCGGCGCGAAGCGCAACGCGTGCTGTACGCGGGTGGGCAGCGTCATGCGATCGCCCACGATCAGGAACAACGAGCGCGTGACGATCGTCACCACCGTCATGCCGGCAATGACCAGCCAGATTTCGAGCGCGCTCATGCATCGTCCTCGTCAGTTGCAGGCTGGGAGGCGCGGCGGCGCTGCCACTGCAAACGCGCCGCAGCTTCGTCTGCAGCCAGGCCGGCGGCCATCGCGCCAGTGACGGCAAGCACGAGGCTCAATCGATACGGCAGCTTGAAGGCAACCAGCGCCAGCACCGCCGCCACAGCCACCGCCATGAGCGTGGCCCGGCTACGAATGGTCGACACCATGACGGGAATCAGCGCAAGCGTCCCGGCCAGCGCCAAGCCCCACGCATCGGGAAACAGGCTCGCCGCGACGATGCCCAGGATCGACGACACCTGCCAGCCAACGAAGCTCAGCAGGACCATGCCCCAGTAGTAGCCTTCCTTGCCCGCCTGCGGGGCCGCCGAAGGGTACTGCTGGGTAAACAACACGAACGGCAGATCACCGTTGAACACGCCCAGGACCACGCGGCGCATGAACGGCAGGTGCCCGAAATGCTGCATCAGCCCGGCGCTGAAGATGATGAAGCGCACATTCACGATGAACGCCGTCAACAGCACCGTCCAGATCGGCAAGCCCGCTGCCAGCAGCGGCAGCACCGCCAGCTGCGACGAGCCCGCATACACAAAGATCGTCATGCCGATGGCCTGCGGGATGGTCAGCACCGATTTGCTCATCGCCACGCCGGTCACCAAGCCCCAGGCCAGCACCGGCGGCATCGACGGCATGTAGGCACGCACGCCGGCAAAGAAACCCGCACGTTCGGCCGGATCGATCGCCTCCCAGCGACGCTGCAATGCCGCCGCCCAGCGGACTAGCGCCATGGCGCCCCCAAAAGTGGCGAATAGGCTTCTTTTTGATGAGCCGGGCAAGGGCAGCCGGCAACGCGGGCGCGCAGGAACGTCGGGGGCGACATGGGTGGCTCGTAGGAAACAGACGATTATACTTTTGATGTTAAGCGTTCGCTTAACGGCCATGCGCCCCGGCCCCAGCGATTGCGTGATTCATGCCGGGCGCCACGCACTGCAACAATCGGCGTTGGCGCGCCTGCGCCCACCCCTTACAATTTCGCCTTTGTCGGTTTTTGAACCTGCAGCCCATATCAGGGCGCGGCTGACCCGTTCAGACCGCGCCGGCACCCCTCACTGACCATGACCACGCAAACCGCAACCTCGATCGAAATCGGCGCAGACGACCTGCCGCTGCATTGCCCGACCGCCAAAACGCCGGCCTGGAACTATCACCCGCGCGTGTTCCTCGACATCGCCGACACCGGCGAAGCCAAGTGTCCGTACTGCGGCACCGTTTACAAGCTGGCTCCCGGCGTTGAACTGAAGGGCCACCATTGAGCCCGATTCACCTGCAGTACCGCGGTCGCCGCACTCGCCTGGCGATTCGATGATGCGCAAGATCCTCGTCGTCGCCCCCAACTGGATCGGTGATGCGCTGATGGCGCAACCGCTGTTCGCGCAGCTCAAGGCGCGGCACCCGCGCGCGCAGATTCACGCGATCGCCCCGAAATGGGTGGCGCCCGTGCTCGCGCGCATGCCGGAAATCGCACGCGTGCTGCCGACTGATCTCGCCCACGGCAAGCTGCAGCTCGGCAGCCGCACGATGTTTGCGCAGCAGCTCAAGGGCGAAACCTTCGATGCAGCGTACGTGCTGCCGAATTCGTTCAAGAGCGCGCTGATCCCGTGGCTGGCAGGCATTCCGCTGCGCATCGGCTACAAGGGCGAGTCGCGCCTGGGCGTGCTGAACGTGCGCTACCCGAATCCGCCCAAGAACGCGCGTCCGCCGATGGTGCAGCACTACGCGGCGCTGGCTTTCAAACCCCACGCCAAGCTGCCCGACACGCTGCCCGATCCGAAGCTCGACGTTGATGTGCAGCGCGTGGCCGCTACCTCGGCCAAGTTCGGCATTCCGGGCAACGCGCGGCTGATTGCCTTCTGCCCCGGGGCGGAATACGGCCCGGCCAAGCGCTGGCCGGCCGAGCATTTCGCAGAGCTGGCGCAGATGCTGCGCCGCTCGTTCCCGTACGCGCAGATCGTTGCGCTGGGTTCGGGCAAGGACCGCGAAATGGCCAACGCCATCGTCGAGCGCGCACCGTTCGTGCGCAACCTGTGCGGCGAGACCTCGCTGGATGAGGCGATCGAACTGCTCGCCCGCGCCGAGGCCGCCATCTGTAACGACTCCGGCCTGATGCACGTGACGGCTGCCCTGGGACGCCCGCAGGTGGCCGTATTCGGTTCCAGCGACCCCCGCCACACGCCGCCGCTGTCGCCCGCTGCGAGTATCATGTGGCTCCATCTGGAGTGCAGCCCGTGCTTTGCGCGCGAATGCCCGCTGGGCCACTTGCGCTGCCTGCGCGACATCGGCCCCGAGATGGTGTTTCATGAATTGCGCCGACTGCTGCAGCCGCAGTAATACGCTCTCCTTAAAATCCACCGCCATGCCACGATTTGCCCGCCTGTTCGAAGCCGCCGAGGACATCCTCGAAGCCTATCGCGATGCGCTCAAGCGCCGCGATGCCGATGGCGCGCTCAAGCTGTGGCTCGACGAGGATTCGGTGAGCTTCATCCTGCCCGACGGCCAGCGCCTGCACGGCCACGAACAGCTGCGCGGCTGCCTCGATGCGCTGGTCGAAAAGAACCCGGTCTGGATCGAATGCCTCTCGCAGCAGGTGCATTCGTCGCTAGGGGTGTCGATTTTCGAAGCCACGGAAGCGCTGCGCTTTTCGGCCACCGCCACCGAGGCCGATCTGTACGTTCACACGACCTACGTGCTGATGCAGAACCACGAAGGCTGGCGCATCGCCCATGTGCATTCCAGCCAGGCCGCCGAGGAACGCGTGGCTGCCTCCATCGCCAGCGTCACGCACTCTCTGCACTAAGCTGCCGCGCTGGGCGTGGCCGCCGTCTCTTTCGATGACCCATCCGTCTCGCCACGCCACCTCCCTTGAACTCAATCTGAACGCCCTGCTTGCAGGGCCGTTCGAGCCGCACGCGTTCCGTTCGCCGTGGTGGCTGATCGGCGGCAATGCGCAGACGATCGTGCCCGCGCGCCTGTGGCGCTTTCCGCGGATTGCGTATCGGCGCGAACGTTGGGACACACCCGACCACGACTTCATCGACCTGGACTGGACCACGCACGAGACCGACGCGCATGCGCCGCTGGTCGTCATGTTCCACGGTCTGGAGGGCGATTCACGCAGCCATTACGCGCGGCTGCTGATGGACGCGTTGCGCGGCCGCCGCTGGCTGGGCGTCATTCCGCACTTTCGCGGGTGCTCGGGCGAGATGAACCTCGCGCCGCGCATGTACCACTGCGGCGACGGCGCCGAGATCGCGTGGATCCTCGAACGCCTGTATCGGACGGTTTGCCAGCCGCAGGGCCGCAAGCTCCTTGTCGTCGGCATCTCGCTGGGCGGCAACGCGCTGCTGCGCTACCTGGGCGAACACGGTACCGATGCCCGCTACGTGAGCGCCGCAGCGACGGTCTCCGCACCGCTGGACATGCGCGCCGGCGGCGCAGCGTTGTCCAAGGGCTTCAACATGGTCTACACGCGCATGTTCCTGCGCACGCTCAAAGCCAAGGCCAATGCGAAGCTCGATCAACATCCTGGCCTGTACGACCGCGACGCCATGATGGCAACGCGCACGCTGGGGCAGTTTGACAACCTCGTCACCGCGCCGCTGCACGGTTTTCGCGACGTGCTCGATTACTGGACGCGCGCCTCGTCGAAGCCCGTGCTGCGTGACGTGCGTGTGCCGACCCTGGTGCTGAACGCGCGCAACGATCCGTTCCTGCCCGGACAGCATCTTCCCGGCGCGGCCGAGGTGTCGCCCGACATCACGCTGGACCAGCCGCTGCACGGCGGCCACGTCGGCTTCCTGCTGCGCCATGGCAAGACGGGCCGCGTCGATTGGATGCCCGCACGCGTCCTTCGCTTTTTCGATGAAGTACTGGGCCGCCAAGCCAGCGCGGAGGATGCGCATGGATGACATCGTCCGCCAGGCCATGGCCAAGTGGCCGAACGTACCGAATTGCTTTGGGTGGCTGGCGTTGGATCGGCGCGGCCAATGGCGCATGCGCAACGAATATGCGCAGGCCAACAAACTGTCCGGCGAGCCGATTCGCCACACGGCGCTCATCGATTTCATCGTGCGCAACTACGCGCATGACGATGCCGGGCGCTGGTTCTTCCAGAACGGTCCACAGCGCGTGTTTGTCGAACTCGATTACACACCCTGGGTGGCGCGGCTGTCAGCCGATGGTGCGCCGCGCGCGTTCACGACGACCACGGGAGCAGCGTTCTCGCCCAGCGGCTGTTTTCTCGACGAGCAAGGCAGCGTGCTGCTCTCGGGTTACGTGGGCGGATTCGAAGCAGAGGAAACCATCGCCGTGCTGCACGATCATGACTTGGAGCCGTTTTCTTCGTTGGCCCACTGGCACGGAGAGGCGTGCGGAGCCGCGCTGGGAACGCTGACGCTGGGTGACCGGACATTCGACATTGAGCCGATTGCGCGCGCGGAAGTGGCAAAGCGCTATGGCTTCGTTGCACGGCCAGCGGAATACCCGCGATAGGCCCACCGGCCCTACTTTGGCAGCGCCTTGTCTTCCGCCTTCTCTTCGCGATATTGCCGCTCCATCTGGTGCAAACGCGCATCCACTTCGGATAGCGTGTAGAAATCCGCATCCCCCGCATCGCGGGCGAGCTTGAGCTGCTCCACTGCTGATCCCCACGCCCCATCCCGCGCATATTTCTCCGCCAGCGCGCGATGCTGCTCAACACGCTTGCCCTTGTCGGCGTAGGCACGGGCGAGCATCTCCCACCAGATCGGCTGGGCAGTGTCTTCGCGGGTCTTGTCTTTCAGGTACGGAATCGCGTCATCGGTCCGGCCGGCAGATAGCAGCGTTTGCGCATAAGTGATGCCCACCGCGCGCGACAGCGGATACGCACCGAGCGCCGCGCGTGCCAACGTCAGCGCCTCGGGCGCACGGTTACGCGCGCGTGCCAGTTCGATGGCCGTGACGTCCAGCTCGACGCTGCCCGACGTGATGCCGGGAATGCTGCCGTACAGGCGTCGCGCCTCCTGCAGCGCTTGTTCAGCGTCATCCAGCCGCCCCGCCATCTGATTGGTAACTGCCACGCCGTACCACAAGGCCGCGCGCTTCTCCACCGGCGCATCCGGCGCCGACGACAATTGCGAGCGCATCGCGTTGCGCACGTCGATATAGCCGCTCGTCGACGTTTCCTGCAGCACGCGCGCACGCACCTTCGCAAAACCAAATTCCGGGCGGCGCGGTTGGCGCGGATGCGGCAAGCCACGCGCGCGGTCTTCCATGTCGGCGATGCGCTCGCCGGTCAGCGGGTGGGTGCGCGCATAGCCTGGAATCACGCCCGTATCGGCAATGTTCGTGACGCGCTGCAGACGACGGAAAAAGTCCGGCATGCCGTCCGGGTTGTAGCCGGCGCCAGTGAGCAGCGTGAAACCGACGCGATCGGCCTCGCGCTCCGCGCCACGCGAGAACGCGAGCTGGTTCGACACCGCCGCCGCTTGCCCGCCCATCGCCAGCGCCTGCGCGGCGTCACCGCTCTTCGTGGCCGCAAGACCGGCCAGCAGGATCGACGCCAGCGCAATCCACATCGACTCGCCGGATTTATCGATACCGCGCGCAATATGCCGCTGCAGCACGTGCCCGATTTCGTGGCCGAGCACCGAGGCCAGCTCCGATTCACTCTCGGTCGCGACCAACGTACCCGTGTTCACGCCGATGTAGCCGCCCGGCAACGCAAACGCGTTGATGCCGGGATCCCGCACCGCAAACAGCTCAAAGCTCGACGCGGAGGTACTGCCCGCCACATGCTGACGGCGCGCCGCTTCGATCAGCTTGTAGCCGATGGTATTGAGGTAGTCGGTGATTAGCGGGTCAGGCACGAAGTCCGGATCGCGCCGGATCTGGCGCATCACGCGGTCACCCAGGCGTCGCTCCATCTCGGGCGACAGCGACGCCGTCGACGGATCGCCCATATCGGGCAACTCGTACGTCGGCGCGTCGATGACGGTCGGCTCCTTCGGCAAATATGGCGACTGCCGGCCGATCTGCACGCTGCGATTCAGATTGCTCTGCACCTGATCCGCTGCCGCGGCGGAACCCAACCCCGGGTTGACGGAGGCCGGCGGGGAAGACGCCACCGCCTGCGCCAGCACAGGCAACGGCAGGGGCGCCAGCCACGTCGACAACAACACAGCGGCCGTCAGCTTGCGGACGCGCGGCCGAAAAAGGGAAAGCGTCATACGGAAAGCACGGAGAGCGGAATCAGCGCGGCCACATCGCCGCAAGCCGGGTGCTTGCTATCATAAAACGCTTCTTACCCTGCCCCGCAAAACGCGCTGTCACTCATGTCGCAACTCACCCACTTCGATTCCGCCGGACAAGCCCATATGGTCGACGTCGGCGACAAAGCTGTCACGCACCGCGTGGCCGTGGCCACCGGCACGATCCGCATGCTGCCCGAGACGTTTGCGCTGGTGCGCGATGGCAATGCCAAGAAAGGCGATGTGCTGGGGATTGCGCGCGTAGCGGCGATTCAAGGCTCCAAGCGGACGTCGGATTTGATTCCGTTGTGTCATCCGTTGGCGTTGACAAAGGTGGCGGTGAAGTTTGAACTGAACGAGGCTGAGCACAGCGTCCGCTGTACGGTTCGGGCGGAGACGCGTGGGCAGACTGGGGTGGAGATGGAAGCGTTGACTGCCGTGCAGGTTGGCCTGCTCACCATCTACGACATGTGTAAGGCGGTGGATCGGGGGATGGTGATTGGGGATGTGCGGCTATTGGAAAAGCATGGGGGGAAGTCGGGGGATTGGGTGTCGGAATAATCCTGTCCCGACAAAAGAAAAGAGCGTCTTTCTGACGCTCTTTTTCATCTCCCGCCGGTATCAGCGACACTCGCTCGGTGCAATTCGTGCCTCCAGGGTGGGAGTCGACGCCGGCCCCACTGAGTTCGCGCGAGCGGCAACGCCGCTGGCATAGCAATCCCACCGTATCGCCCCAATGGGCCGCTTATCGGCGCTCAGTGCGACACCATTTACGGTCGGCTTGAGCACCAGCGTATTTGCCCCGTCGTCTGCCACATTCGACGCGTAAGCAACCTCGATCTCGCCGTTGGCCGGATTGATCGTGACGCCGCTCGCCACGACGTTGCGGGTCGCGCCGTTGGCCGTGTAGCCCTGATCCAGCGGAACGCCGGCGGCAGCATTCTCTGCCACCGCGGTTTTTGCGGACGCGGCCAGTGCCAGCCCTTCTGTTACGCGTGAACGTGAAACGTAGTCCTGATACGCCGGCACCGCAATTGCCGCAAGGATGCCGACGATTGCGACGACGATCATGAGTTCGATCAGGGTGAAACCCGCTTGGGCCTGCTCCCGTACATTGCTTTTCAACCGCATTGATTTCTCCTCTATCGTTGTTTCCAGATATTCAATTGCCGATTCTGGCCTGGAATTGAAAGGGAGAAGACTAAGCGAGTTGATGGAATTTTATGCAAAGCGCAACGATTTTTGATTCTTCCAATAAAGAGCGCCCAAAATGGGCCCTTCGATTATTGCGAGGCAGGTACCGTTTTTTCAACCGATGGTTTTGCCGCCAATACGAGTAACTTCTCAGCTTTAAGCTTGGTGCAAAGCGTCTTTAGCTTGCCTTCCCCCTGCTTTTCACAGGCTTGCGTGAAAATCCAAGTCTGCGAAGCGTAGTCGGCAGGGTAACTAGCGCGCATACGGCGCGCGTACACCATAGCGTCATCGGACCGCCCCAAATACGCCAGCGCAAGCACGTAGCGTTGAACCGTCAGAGATCCGGGATAGAACTGCATGGCGTGGAATTCGAGCTTCTCCAAGGAGGATGCCATGTCGGGGGTCACGTTCCATTGAATCGCGAACGCCAGGTTCTCGTAGGGCAGCAACAACGTCGGCCCGTGCTGACTGTACCTGGCAATTTCCTTCTCGGCGCCGTCCGGCGCATAGTGAAGACGCTCCACAGCCTTGTAATCGCCCCAGAGATGGACCATCAGCGCGACGCTGCCGATGGAAATGGCGGCGGTCGACACGAAGACCATGCCACTGGATGGCACGCGCAAATTCCGTTCGTCTGCATAACCGAGCGCAAAAGCGAGCGGAAGCAAGAAAAACAGGTAGTGCAGCGGATACTCCAACATGGAATGCACACCCATGACCGCGGCAATGGAAAGCAGGAATGCCAACTCTGGCGTCGTCCGGCGCTTTCGCAAACTCCACAGGAAGCCGAGCATCGGCAGCACAATGGCAAGCAAGCCAAGCAGACCGACCTTAGCCAATTGATCCAGCACGATGTTGTGCGCATTCAGCGACATCGTGACGGGGCCAAGCACGTCGGTCTGTACAAATTGATTCCAGGCGTAGTCACCCCAGCCACCACCCAGCCACGGATGCGCGACGAACATATGCCACGCATGCACCCACAACTGCGTCCGCCCCGTGCCTTCCCCCAACCGGTCGACGGTCGATGCGGACAACTCCAGATGCCAGAGTCCGTTGGCGTACTCAACCAGCCAACTGCAAAGTTGGTATGCCACCACCAGCAAAACAACCGGCAGACACGCCCGCATCCAGCGACGCCAGCCGCGCTGATCCGCCGTCCAGGCCATCCCCATCAGCCCGCCCACCGCAATGATGTGCAGCCACGACATCCGTGAGAACGTCAGCGATATCCCGATCAGAAGGAGCACTGCGACCACCGCCAGCGGCCAGCGCGCGCGGCGGCAACGCAGAGCCAGGAACATAGTCGCAGCCAAACCGAACGCGAGATACGACGCCAGATGGTTTGGCTGATTCATGTTGCCCCACAGGCGCCGGCGGGGGGGTTCCGGGGACTCAGCAATGAGCGTTAGCGGCAAATTCGGCACGCGAAATAGCTGCAGCAACTCAATCGCCACCGTTGCGAGGCCGCCGACAATCAAGCCAATCGCCAACGCCTCCAGAACACCGGGCAATTCTCGGCTGCGGGCGCCCAGACTACAGGCGGCGGCGGTGGCCAACAGGAACACCGTCGCGCCGAGAGAAAAAAACGGATTCAGCGGCGGCGCGAGCAGTAGCTGCGCGAACAAGGCTGCAATCAACGCGAGCGGCGCCAGCGCGATCCGTGGCAGTCCCTTGTTGCTACGCCATGTGAACGCCAATACGGCGATCGCCAAGATGATCCAGCAGATGGCCGCCAGATATTCGGTATAGAACGTCGGCATCGGCAGCGTATGCGGTGCCAGCAGGTAGGGAAGCGTTCCGCACATGGCCAGAGCAAACCAGAGCGGGAGGTACTGAAGTCGAGATCGAAGCATGCGCAAATCAGCGAGAGAACGGGAATGCAGGCGACGCAATCAAAGCACCGCTTGCAACGTCCGCGAGTGTAGTCGAACGAACCGCAAGTTAAGCTTGAGGGCGTTCCGAACATGCCACCCCGCCCAGAGCACCCGCGCAAAGCAAAGGGCGCCCAGAGGCGCCCTCGCATTTCTCTTATTCCTTAGCAGACCAGCCGTTACGCGCGACTCGCCGGAACCAGAATATGATGATCAGTTTTGGCAAGCAGCCGGCAGGTACGGGTACATGGCCGTTTGCCCTGCCGCCTGCAGAGCGCCAGAGGTTGCCGTACCGCACTGCCACGCAACCGTACCATCAGCTTGGCCGAGGCCAAACACACCCAGATATTTGTTATCAATTGCCGAGGCGCCCGTGCTGTTCAACTGAAGGACAACACTAACCTGCGAGCCGGTCGTCTTATAGGCAACGCTCGCGATGTACTTCGTGTTGAGGGGCACCGACGTGCTGATCGGGGCGCTACTCGGGAACGTCTGGTTCCCCAAGTTTGCATAGGCCTCGGCGATCGCCGAGCGGCTCGCGTCCAACAGCGTCGTTGCTTCCGTCAGCTTCGACTTAACCATGTAGTTGTTATAAGCCGGCAACGCGATCGCAGCCAGAATACCGACGATCGCAACCACGATCATCAGTTCAATCAGCGTGAAACCCTTTTGGACACGCTTGTTCAGACGCAGTGACTTCATAATTTCCCCCGGATGTTTGGTTAAAGGTGAAGCGGTGGACATAGAGCAGGGATCGTGCCAAGTCAAAACCTACGTTCTAGTCCTTAAAACGCGCCCGCATTGGACAACTGTGGGCAACATTGAATGACAATTATTGACACATCGTGACAGAAGTCGTTAGTTTTGTGATTCAAGATGCACAAAAATCACTCGCGCTTGATGCGTTTCTGAACGGGCTCCTGTCGGTAGGGTCGCAACGTCCTTCGACTCAGAAAACCATGCGGGCAACGAGTTACCCACCCGTTGCCCGCCTTAACTCGCATGTGAGCCCGTACGGGCCTTCGTTCTCTCATTTCGTCAGTTCTGGCACGCCGCCGGCAAATATGGATACATGGATTGCACGGCGGCTCCCGAAGCAGAGTCATTCGCTGTTTGCGCGGTCGCGCAGGTCCACACCACCGTTCCGTCAGCCTTGCCCGTACCGAACATCCCCAGGTAATGACCATCGATTTGAGCGTTACCCGTGTTGCCAAGCGTCACGACGACACCGACGCCGGAAGTCGTTCCGGGGTTGTTGTACTTGATTCCAGTCACGTACTGGGCGTTGCTCGCCACAGCCTGCGTAATGATGGGCGGCGAACTTGCACTCGGAAAGGTGCCGTTGTTGGATGAGTACGCCTCGTTGACTGCAACCCGTGCCGCGTCCAACGTCGTTGTTGCCTCGGTCAACTTCGACTTGATCATGTAGTTGCTGTAGGCCGGCAGCGCAATCGCCGCCAGAATCCCAACGATCGCCACCACAATCATCAGTTCGATCAGCGTAAAGCCGCCCGCCCGACGCCTTGTTCCCTTGCTGTGCTTCAAGTCCATGACCTCTCCCCAAAAGGCATTTTGTTATTGGAAGGCCACCGTGCACGGACTATGCCAAGGCACACACCATATTTCGGGGAGAAAAACTGGCGCGCTTTGTTGAAGTTTGCGCCGCAAATCTGACCGTTCCTGACAGAATTCCGGACAGAACCCGTCATCACCTACTTTCGAGGGGATTCGTTCGGACTAGGCCTGGCGCAACGTTCGCCGGCTCAGCCACCGGCCGACGCCCACGACCAGCAGCGCCCCAACGCACCCCACCACCACATCCGCATACGGCACCGCGCGCTCAAACCACGCCGCATCGATCGGATCGGTGACGAGCATGTCGCCCGCCAGATAGCCGAGCAGTGCCGCCCCGAGCGTGATGATGACGGGAAAGCGCGCCATGATGCCCACCAGCAACGTGCTGCCGAACACGATCAGGGGGACCGACAACCCGAGCCCCAGCACCAGCAGCAGAAACGTCGTGCCCGGCGGCCCCTTCTCGGCCGCGGCGGCCACGGCGACGACGTTATCGAGCGACATCACAAAGTCGGCGATGAGAATCGTTTGGATGGCAGGCCACAGGCCGTCGCGCTGATGGCGATCGGCGGCTTCGTCTTCGGCATCCGTGAGCAGCTTCACGCCGATATAGACCAGCAGCACCGCGCCAATCGTCTTCAGGTACGGCAGCGCGAGCAACTTGACGGCCAGGATGGTCAGCACGATGCGCAATACGATGGCGCCGGCACTGCCCCAGAAAATGGCCTGCTTTTGCTGGCGCTTCGGCAGATTGCGCGCGGCCAGCGCGATGACCACCGCGTTATCGCCCGACAGCACGATGTTGGTCAGGATGATGGAACCAAGTGCGAACCAGAATGCGCTTGAGGTGAGCGCCATAGTGTTCCTGAAGCCGTTCTTATGGGAAGGATGATCTGCTTATACACATGTCGTGCCGAGATCGCACGTTGCATCATCAACGAGACGCGCGCACAAACAAAAACGGGAGCCGAAGCCCCCGTTCTCGCACAACCTCAAACTTCGTCGATTACAGCATCGCCTTGAGCAGACGTGCCATTTCCGACGGGTTCTTGGTGGTCTTGATGCCACATTCTTCCATGATGTCGAGCTTGGCTTGCGCGGTATCGGCACCGCCCGAGATCAGCGCGCCCGCGTGGCCCATGCGCTTGCCCGGAGGCGCGGTCACGCCAGCGATGAAGCCCACTACCGGCTTCTTCATGTTGTCCTTGATCCAGTAAGCCGCGTTGGCTTCGTCCGGACCACCGATCTCACCGATCATGACCACGGCATCCGTTTCCGGATCGTCGTTGAACATCTTCATCACGTCGATGTGCTTGAGGCCGTTGATCGGGTCGCCGCCGATACCGACTGCCGACGATTGGCCCAGGCCCAGCGCGGTCAGCTGGCCCACGGCTTCGTACGTCAGCGTGCCCGAGCGCGACACCACGCCGATGCGGCCCTTGCGGTGGATGTGACCCGGCATGATGCCGATCTTGATTTCGTCCGGCGTGATCAGGCCCGGGCAGTTCGGGCCCAGCAGCAGCGTCTTGCTGCCGGCCTTACGCATCTTGTCCTTGACCATCATCATGTCGCGCACGGGGATGCCTTCGGTGATGCAAACCACCAGATCCAGCTCGGCCTCAACGGCTTCCCAGATTGCATCAGCGGCGCCTGCGGGCGGCACGTAGATCACCGACACGGTCGCGCCGGTTTGTGCCTTGGCGTCCTTGACGGTTGCGTAGATGGGAATGCCTTCGAAGTCTTCGCCGGCCTTCTTCGGGTTCACGCCTGCGACGAAGCAGTTCTTGCCGTTGGCGTAGTCGCGGCAGCCGCGGGTGTGGAATTGGCCGGTCTTACCGGTGATCCCCTGGGTGATGACCTTGGTGTCTTTGTTGATCAGAATCGACATGCTGTAATCCTTTTATGCAGCGAGCCGCGCCTACGTACTCAGCAGCGGGCGCAACTCGCGTTCGCGTATGGTTGGGTCAGCGGGCGGCTTACTTGCCGGCGGCTGCGGCCACGACTTTCTCGGCGGCCTCTGCCATCGTGTCTGCGGCGATGATGGGCAGACCCGAGTCGGCCAGCATCTTCTTGCCGAGGTCTTCGTTGGTACCCTTCATGCGCACCACCAGCGGCACCGACAGCGACACAGCCTTGGCTGCAGCGATCACGCCTTCGGCGATCACGTCGCAACGCATGATGCCGCCGAAGATGTTGACCAGAATGGCTTTCACGTCCGGGTTCTTCAGCATCAGCTTGAAGGCTTCGGTCACCTTCTCGGTGGTGGCACCGCCGCCCACGTCGAGGAAGTTGGCCGGCTCGCCGCCGAACAGCTTGATGGTGTCCATCGTGGCCATGGCCAGGCCGGCGCCGTTCACGAGGCAGCCGATGTTGCCGTCGAGCGAGATGTAAGCCAGGTCAAACTTCGAGGCTTCGATTTCCGCCGGGTCTTCTTCATCCAGATCGCGGTAGGCGACGATTTCCGGGTGACGGAACAGTGCGTTCGAGTCGAAGTTGAACTTGGCGTCCAGTGCGATGACCTTGCCGTCGCCGGTCAGGATCAGCGGGTTGATTTCAGCTTGCGAAGCGTCGGTTTCCCAGAACGCCTTGTACAGGCCTTGCAGAGCTTGGCGGGCTTGCGCGATCGAAGCATCCGGCACGCCGATCTTGCGAGCGATGTCGTCAGCCTGAGCGTCTTGCAGACCGGCTTGCGGATCGATCAGCAGCGTGTGGATCTTTTCCGGGTGCGATTCGGCGACTTCTTCGATGTCCATGCCGCCTTCGCTCGAGGCCATCAGCGCCACTTGCTGCGACACACGGTCCACCACCAGCGACACGTACAGTTCCTTCTTGATGTCCGCGCCTTCTTCGATCAGCAGGCGCTTGACCAGCTTGCCTTCCGGACCGGTCTGGTGCGTCACCAGCGTCATGCCCAGGATGCTGCTGGCGTATTCCTTGACCTGCTCGATGCTCTTGGCAACCTTCACGCCGCCGCCCTTGCCACGGCCACCCGCATGAATCTGTGCCTTCACGACCCACACCGGGCCGCCCAGGGTTTCAGCAGCCTTGATGGCCTCGTCGACCGAGAAGGCCGGAATGCCGCGCGGAACCGGCACATTGTATTTGCGCAGGATTTCCTTGCCTTGGTACTCATGGATATTCATGCGTGTTTCCTTTGCTAGGCAGAGTGAGTGTGATGAGTATTGAAAACGCGAACGGCGCGGTGCCCTTCAGGACGAGGGCTCAAGCGACAGCTCGGTGGGTGGCGGTTGGATCTTGGCTTCGGGCTGGTATGCAAACCAGCGCGGGTAATGCTTGCGGACCACCTCACCCTCGAGATGCAGGGCATGGCAGCCGTGGAGTTGGTACGGCGGCTTCTCGCCGGGCTCGATGGGACGCAGGTCGTGGGAGTTATCGCGCACCGGAAAGACGTCGCCGGCGAAGGCCTGGATGGCGGCGGTCGGCAGCACACCACACAGCTCGGTCAGGTGCGTACAGCCTGCCACGCCGCCGAGTCTCTCACGCGAGGCCTTTCGAAAACCCTTCATCAGGTTCAGGCCGATGAGTTTCCGGTAGGCCGGGCCGATCGTGTCGCAGTGTGTGGGGTACGGCACCCAGTCGGAACACGCTTCCGCATCCACGACGTTCATATGGGTGTCGATGGTCACTCGCAGCCACAGGTCATGGAGCGGCTGGCCCTCGGGGCGTACGCCGCCGCTGGCTAAGGGGATGTCGCGTGGTTTGGTGTCGGTCAGGCGCGCTTCGATGTCCCATAGGCCGTCTTCCCGCAAATAGGCCTCCACCGTGATGGCACGGCGGTGGCGCATGACGCGCGGGACGGGATCAGACAGAGGCATGGACCAGACAGACCGATAGGACCGATGGAGGCGGCACACGCAGATCGCGCGCATCGCCTACGGGACGTATGCGACAGCGCATCAGCCGCCACACACGAACATACCGCCCTGCGACCAAAATTACGGTTCGGGGCGGTATCAAAGACCGGTATTTTAACACGTCGTCACGACCAAGCCGGTCGCCTGCTGCAATGCAGTGTGAAAGCGGTTGCAACAACGTCGTGAGGTGCAACCAACGCGATTCTTGCGCAGCCGGATTGTCCGAGCGAATTGTTGGGAGATCGACGGCATTCAGGCCGACTCGTCGCCATCTTCCAACAGTTCATCGGCCCCGGCGATGATGCGCGACACGACGGAACGAGAGAAACCGCGCGCCATCATGTAGCGCACCTGCTTGGCCCGTTCAGCCAGATCGGCCGGTGGGCGGCCGAAGCGCTTTTCCCATAGGGCTTTGGCTCGCGCAGCTTCGGTGCTTTGCAGCTGCGCCTTGACCTCGCCCAGCGTTTCTTCGCCGAGCTGATGCGTTTTCAACTCCTGCATCAAGCGCGCTGTACCGTAACGACCCGCGCGGCGGTGCACCATGCTTTCGGCAAAACGCGTGTTGGACAGCCAGTTTTCGCCCTCAAGCCAATCCAGCAGCGTATCGACCTCTTCGACGGATTCGGCGTGCGGCACCAACTTACGGCGCAATTCGACGCGACTGTGCTCGCGCCGAGACAGATAGCCCAGCGCACGAGCCTTCAGCGACAACGGTGGGCGCGGCAACGGCATACGGTTTCAGGCTCGAAAAGAAAACGCCCGCCGTTGGGGAACGGCAGGCGTATGAAGCTCGATAGAGCCGTCGATCTGCGCCGACGGCCAACCCAATTACTCTTCTCCGACTTCCTCGGCCACCGCCACGGCGCCCATTGGCGTCACGCCCAGTGCCTCGCGGACCTTGTTCTCGATGTCGCGGGCGAGGTCGGGGTTCTCGCGCAGATATTCACGGCAGTTGTCGCGGCCTTGGCCGATGCGCTCGCCGCCGTAGCTGTACCAGGCGCCGGACTTTTCAACGATCTTGGCTTCCACGCCAAGATCAATGATTTCGCCCTCGCGCGACACACCCTGGCCGTACAGGATGTCGAAGATGGCTTCGCGGAACGGCGGCGCCACCTTGTTCTTGACGACCTTGACCTTGGTTTCGTTGCCGACCACGTCGTCGCCCTTCTTGATCGAGCCGATGCGGCGGATGTCCAGACGCACCGAAGCGTAGAACTTCAGTGCGTTACCGCCCGTGGTGGTTTCCGGCGAGCCGAACATCACGCCGATCTTCATGCGGATCTGGTTGATGAAGATGACCATGCAATTGGTCTTCTTAATGGTGCCGGTTAACTTGCGCAGCGCCTGGCTCATCAGACGGGCCTGCAGGCCGGGCAGCGCGTCGCCCATTTCGCCTTCGATTTCAGCCTTCGGCACCAGTGCGGCCACCGAGTCGATGACGATCAGGTCGACCGAGCCTGAGCGCACCAGCGCATCGGCAATTTCCAGGGCCTGTTCGCCCGTGTCCGGCTGGGAGATCAGCAGGTCCGGCACGCTCACGCCAATCTTGTCGGCGTAAGTGACGTCAAGCGCATGTTCCGCGTCGATGAAGGCGCACGTGCCGCCCAGTTTCTGCATCTCGGCAACCACTTGCAGCGTCAGCGTGGTCTTGCCCGACGATTCAGGACCGTAGATTTCAATGACGCGGCCGCGCGGCAGGCCGCCAACGCCCAGCGCCACGTCCAACCCGAGCGAACCCGTCGACACGACCTGGACCGGCTCGACCTCGGCATCGCCCATCTTCATGATGGAGCCCTTGCCGAACTGCTTTTCGATCTGCGCGAGCGCGGCAGCCAGCGCCTTCTGCTTTTCTGCGCTCATCGCGGCTGCCTTCTTACCGTCTTCCATGGTCGTCCTTCGTGCAAATTGGTGTATAAATGGGCCGCAAGGGCTTGCGATTCCAGCGGTTGCCTGCAACAACGGGCCGCTGGCTGATTGCCCCGACGCGACCCATTTCATGACTTTAGCGCCGCCAAGACTACAGCACCGCGAATTCGGAGTACTGTATAAAAAACCAGTGGTTTTGACAAGTCTCCAGATCAGTTATCGCGCGAAAACAATGTAGCGGGCGGGATGGGCAAGATATCTTGCCCGGCATCGCGGGGAGACACGCATGCGCATCCTGATTGCCGAAGACGACGCCACGCTGGCGGACGGGCTCACACGCTCGCTGCGCCAGGCGGGTTATGCCGTCGACCAAGCCTCCGACGGGGCGACTGCCGACGCAGCGCTGTCCGCACAGACGGCCCAGACCTATGACCTCCTGATTCTCGACGTGGGCCTGCCGCGCATGTCGGGGCTGGAGGTTCTCAAGCGCCTCCGCTCGCGCGGGGCCATGCTGCCGGTGCTGATCCTGACCGCCGCCGACAGCGTGGAAGAGCGCGTCAAGGGCCTGGACCTGGGCGCCGACGATTACATGGCCAAACCGTTCGCGCTGTCTGAGCTGGAAGCGCGCGTGCGTGCGCTGGTGCGGCGCGGCACGGGCGGCGGTGCCACGCTCGTGCGCCATGGGCCGCTGGCGTTCGATCAGGTCGGGCGCATTGCCTATATCCATGATCAGGTGGTGGAACTGTCGGCGCGCGAGATCGGGCTGCTGGAGATTCTGCTCGCGCGCGTCGGCCGCCTGGTGTCGAAAGAACAGCTGGTCGACCACCTGTGCGGCTGGGGCGAAGAAGTCAGCAACAACGCCATCGAGGTCTATATCCACCGCCTGCGCAAGAAAATCGAGGTGGAAGGCATCCGCATCGCTACCGTGCGCGGACTCGGCTACTGCCTGGAACGCGTGGCCACCCCGACGACCACCGCCGCCGCCCATGGGTGATCGGCTGGCCTGGCCGTGGCGTCGGGATCGCGCGTTGCTGCGCGAACGTGCCGGCACGGCGCCAGGGGCAGACGGCCGCGATGACGGAGGCGATGGCGGCGGCAACCTCGCCGACACCCTCCCCCACCTCGAAGACGACGCCACGCGGCCCGTCGCCCGATCCCTCTTCGGCGAAATTCTCGACTGGATGCTCGCGCCGCTGCTGTTGCTGTGGCCGATGAGCATTGCGGTGACGTACCTGGTGGCCAAGTCGATCGCGAATGCGCCATATGACCGCGCGCTGGAATCGAGCGCGATCGTGCTCAGCCAGCAACTGCGCGAGGTGAATGGCCGCGTGACGCTGCAGCTGCCGATCTCGGCGCGTGAGATTTTGCGTGCAGACGAAACCGACAATATCTATTACCAAGTGCTCGGCACCAACGGGGAGTTTGTCTCCGGGGACCGCGACCTGCCGCTGCCGCCCGAAGAAGACGCCAATGCGGGCGGCCTCGTGCAACTGCGCGACGACCACATCCACGGCACAGAGATTCGGGTCGCCTATACCTTCGTGCAGCGACCAGGCTCGGGCGACAAGCCCGCGCTGGTGCAGGTGGCGGAAACGCTCGACAAGCGCGCGCAACTGGCCAACGAAATCATCAAGGGCGTGATCCTGCCGCAGTTCGTGATCCTGCCGCTCGCGGTGATCCTGGTGTGGTTCGGGCTGACGCGTGGGCTGGCGCCGCTCAATGCGATTCAGGAGCGCATTCGCGCGCGTAACCCGGGCGACACCAGCCCCATCGATGAAGGGGCCGCACCCCAGGAGCTGACGCCGCTCGTGGCGTCATTCAATGATCTGCTCGGGCGACTGGAGCAATCGGTGCATACGCAGAAGCGTTTCATTGCGGATGCCGCGCATCAGATGAAGACGCCGCTGGCCGGTCTGCGCATGCAGGCCGAGCTGGCACAGCGCGAACAATCGCCCGACGAACTGCGCCGCACGCTCGCGCATATCGCCGACAGCTCGGATCGCACCGCACACCTCGTCAAGCAGTTGCTCTCGCTGGCGCGCATGGAAAACATGGGGGCCACCGACGGCCTGGTGCCGCTCGATATCTGCGCGCTTTCACGTCAAGTGGTGGCTGACTGGCTGCCCAAGGCGTGGGCCAAGCAGATCGACCTTGGCTTTGAGGAACCCGGGCTGCCGGTCACGATTTCGGGCAATGCGACGATGCTCGCCGAGATGCTCAACAACCTGCTCGACAACGCGATCCGCTATACGCCCGATGGCGGACATGTCACCGTGCGCGTGACCACCGCGCCATTCGAGCCGTTCGTCTTCATCGACGTCGATGACACTGGCCCCGGCATCCCAGTGGCCGAGCGCGAACGCGTGATGCAGCGCTTTTACCGCATTCTTGGCACACAGGCCGAGGGCAGCGGTCTGGGCTTGGCCATCGTGCGCGAGATCGTGCAGCAGCACGGCGGAGACATCGAGGTGCTCGACAACGTGTATCAGGCATCGCCGCGGCTGGCGGGCGCGCGCTTTCGCATCACGCTGCATCGCGCCTCGGCCGGCGAGGAGGCCACCGCATGAGCATCACGCCCGGAACGCCAGCGCGCCGCAGGTGGATTGCCAACATGCGTTGGATCGCAGCGCTGCTCGCAGTGTGGTTCGTGGTGACGTTTGTGATCGCGTTTTTTGCACGCGACCTGTCGATGCACCTCTTCAACTCGGACTGGACCTTCGCGTACTGGGTTGGCGCGCAAGGTGCACCCATCGTCTATGTGCTGATTACCGTGCTGTATGCATGGCGCACCAACCGCGCTGCAGATACGGCCGCCGAACACGAAGAAGCGGTGCAGCGCGATACGTCGGAACCCACCCAGCCGCCGTCTATCTGACCACGCGCGTTACGCTGCTCCCAATTGGCGCAGCTTCACAAAGGCCAACGCAGCCATCACCGCGTCGTTCAGCGCGTCGTGCGCATCCCAGGTCGGCAAGTCGAGTTCCTTCATGACGGTGGCGAAGCGCAGGTCGAGATCGGGGTCGCCCTGCTGCCGATACGGCGGCAGCTGCTGGAATCGATAGTCGTAGTAAAGGGCCGAGACTTCGATCTTGGGCTGCGGCAATCCGATGCCGAGCATGGGCACCACCACCCGATTGAGCATCGCCACATCGAACTCAAGGTAGTAGCCGACCAGAGGCCTGCTGCCAATGAAGTGCAGCAGTGCATGAATGGCCTGCTCGATCGACACTCCGCTGTCCAGGTCGCGATTGCGCAGGCGATGCACGCAGATGCTTTCCGGGCGCATCTCCCCTTGCGGCCGGATCAGCAGCTCCAGGCGTTCGCTTGTCAGAATGCGATTGCCGACGATACGGACGGCACCGATGGAGACAATCTCGTCGGTGCGCACGTTCAGGCCGGTGGTCTCGCAATCAAGCGCGACCCACTCGCCTGGGGGCGGTGCATCAAGCAGGAAGCGGAACGCCGGATCGCGCAACTTGCGCATCTGGCGCCGCCTTTGCAGAACCTGCAGCCAGCTAGCAAGCCGCCCACCCATGATCACATCCACTCGGTCCGCCAGCGCTGCCGCAGCAGCGCTTTGAACCGTTTGACGGTGCTCAGAGCGTCCTTGAGCAGATCGCGCTCCAGCGACGAAAGGCGCGCCAGATGCACGTCGCTCGACACCGGTTGATGCGCATCGATTTCCGCCAGCCCGGCTTTAAGCCGCAGCGTCATCAGGAAGTGCAGGCTATCGCCCAGCTCGGCGGCCATGTGCGCGTCGAGCGCCCCGGCGCGCACCAGAGCTTCCAGGCGCGGCACGGTGCCTGTTTCGTCGAGTATCCGGTGGGCGAGCGCAAGGCTGCGCACCCCGTGAACGATCGGGAAGATGCCCTCCTTCTTCACGTCGAGTACGGGGTCGGAGTCGCCAAACCCGAGCAGGCGATCGCGCCAGCCCTGCGCTGCGCTGAAAGCTTCAACAGCAGCGGCAAAGCGGCCGAGGACGGCGTCATTGTCGACCGTCAATTCCAGCAGAGCGCGCCGCAGTTGGTTGAGCAAGGCGGCATCACCGCACACCGGATGCGCATCGAAGAAAATCGCCAGATGCATCAGGCCCTCGGGGCTCGGCAGGATGAGCCATTCGCGAATGCGCCGCGCGAGGTCACTCGCGGTCATGCACCACTCGGGCCGGCTCAGCATGATGCCGCCGGGGCACGGCGGGTAGCCGAATGCGCCCAACGCATCGGAGAAGCGCGTGACGATACGCTGCAGATCCGCGGGTGGCACGTAGCCATCGCGCAGTACCAACGCGTTGTCCTGATCGGTCTTGAGCAGTTGCTCGCCGCGCCCCTCACTGCCCATGACGAACAGGCAACTGTTTTCAACGAGTTCGGGGGGCGCAACCATCTGCCAGGCGCGTTCAAACAGGCGCGCGTTGATTTCGCGCACGAGACTGGCGACGTGGTCAATGCGCGAGCCGCCACGCGTGAGCAACGCGACCATCCGCGTAATCTGCGCGGCCACCTGGGCGAGCGCGTCCAGGTCCTGCGCCAGGTTGATCTGGACTGTCAGCAGATACGAGTGGTTGGCAAGAAAGCTGAACACATCCAGTGATTCCAGCAAACCGAGAATCTCTTCCCCGCGGGTGACGACCAGCCGGTGCACGCGATGGCGCAGCATCAATGTCAGCGCGTCGCCGATCTGCGCAGAGGCCGGCACGGTGATCAGCGAGAACTGGCTCATCTGCCCCACCGGCAGACGATCCAGCGGAGCGCCTTGCAGGACGGCGCGCTGCAACGAACTGCGTGTGAAGATGCCCACTCGCGGCGGGCTGGCGGTGCCATCGCGCACGAGCACATTCGAGGTGTTCAGTGCCTGAAACAGCTTCACCACGGAGACCACGTCCGTGCCGGCATCAACGAAATGGGCAGGCCGGATGAAGGCATCGCTCACATGCGAGACGGCCAGCGACTGCATCGTCTCCATGCTCTGCCGCTGTGCAATGGCGCTGAGCTTGCTGCCGAGATCGGAAAAAAGCAGCGCACCGAAGGTGGCGTTGGCGGCAATAAGGTCGCGCACCGCCTGGCGTGCCACCTGATAAGCCACCACTTCTTCAGCAGCGACGAAGCGGCTGCTTGCCTTGCCGGCCACCAGCGCCCGGCCGTCAAAGCAATCGTCGGGGCCGTAGGTGGCGATCAGTTCGTCGCCGTCGTACTGGGCGACACGGCCTTTGATGATCACGAACAGGTGCAGCGGTGCGGCACCTGCATCCAGGATGGTCTGCCCTTCTGGGTAATAGCCGATGTCGACCGCATCGCGCACCAGGCGCTGCTCGTCCTGATTGAGGCAATCGAACGGCCAGACGGCGAAGTTGAAAGCGCTGGGCATGGTTGCCTGAAGGCGGGCGATGCAATGCGTCACCCGCTTCCGGTCAGCGTGGGCAGTGGCCGATCAGTGTCCCGATGCGCCAGCCGCACCGAGGCCCGTCTCCGAGCGGACCTGTTGCGCGGCAAACGACGCCTTTTCGTTCTTGGCGCGAACGCTGCTGTCCAGCACCGAGAACAGCCACACGCCCACGAAGCCGATCGTCATCGAGAACAGCGCGGGCGATGTGTACGGGAACCACGCCGAGCCCTTCGGATAGCCGAGTGTGGCTTCCCACACAGACGGCGAAACAATCGTCAAGCCGACCGACGAGATCAGGCCCAGGAAACCGCCGATGACCGCGCCACGCGTGGTACAGCCCTTCCACAGCATCGACAGGAACAACACCGGGAAGTTGGCCGATGCCGCCACCGCAAACGCCAGCGACACCATGAACGCGATGTTCTGCTTTTCAAACGCAATGCCCAGCAGCACGGCGATCACGCCCAGGACCAGCGTGGTGATGCGCGAGACCTTCAGCTCATCGGCGCTGTTGGCCTTGCCGTTCTTGAAGACCGTGGCGTAGAGATCATGCGACACGGCCGACGCGCCCGACAGCGTCAGCCCCGCCACCACCGCCAGAATCGTGGCAAAGGCCACGGCCGAGATGAAGCCGTAGAACACATCGCCGCCCACCGATTTGGCCACCAGCACGGCCGCCATGTTGGCCGTGCCTGCCCCGCCCTTGATCACGCCCTTGGCCACATCGGCCATTTCCGGGTTGGTCAGCACCAGCGTGATGGCGCCAAAACCGATGATGAAGATCAGGATGTAGAAGTAGCCGATCCAGGTGGTGGCCCAGAAGACCGATTTGCGGGCCTCCTTGGCATCGGGCACCGTAAAGAAACGCATCAGGATGTGCGGCAGGCCGGCGGTGCCGAACATCAGCGCCATGCCGAACGAGATGGCCGAAATCGGATCCTTGATAAAGCCACCCGGCGACATCACGGACAAGCCGATCTTGGTTGCGTCGTCCGGCGACTTGCCCGCGTTGGCAGCAATGGCGGTCTTCACCTGCACCGCCTTGGCAAACAGCGCTTCCGGGCTGAAGCCGTACTGCGCCAGCACCATGATCGCCATGAACGTCACGCCCGCCAACAGCATGCACGCCTTGATGATCTGCACCCAGGTCGTTGCGGTCATGCCGCCGAAGAGCACGTAGACCATCATCAACGCGCCGACGATCACCACCGCGATCCAGTAATCCAGCCCGAACAGCAATTTGATGAGCTGACCTGCCCCCACCATCTGAGCGATCAAATAGAACGCCACCACGACCAGTGTGCCGATCGCGGCAAAACTGCGGATCGGGCCTTGCTCGAAGCGATAGCCCGCCACGTCTGCAAAGGTGAACTTGCCAAGGTTGCGCAGCCGTTCGGCCATCAGGAACGTGATGATCGGCCAGCCGACCAGAAAGCCGATGGAGTAGATCAGGCCGTCGTAGCCGGAGGTCATCACGGCGGCGGAAATGCCCAGGAAGGACGCCGCCGACATGTAGTCGCCCGAAATAGCCAGGCCATTCTGGAAACCGGTGATGCCGCCGCCCGCCGTATAGAAATCGGCCGCGGAGCGCGTGCGCTTGGCCGCCCACTTCGTGATCCACAGCGTGCCGGCCACAAACAGTGCGAAGAGCACGATGGCCGTGGTGTTGGTGGCCTGCTTGGCGGTCTGTCCGACATCGCCACCCGCAGCGAAGGCCGCTCCGCAAGCGCCAGCGGCCAATGACGCCGCCAGCAAGATTGAAAGCATCTTCTTCATTTGGCGACGTCCTTCAGGATGTCCTGCGTCAGTTGATCGTATTCGCTGTTGGCGCGGCGCACGTAGATGCCGGTAATGACGACAGTGAAAATGATGACCGCCATGCCGACTGGCACGCCCACACTCATCACGCCCGTGCCCACGGGCTTGGCGAGGAAGGGCTTATCGAACGCGATCAGCGCGATGTAGCCGTAATACACCACCAGCATCAGCACCGTCAGAACGACGCCAAGCCTGTTGCGTCGCTGCTTGAGCTGCGCATATTTCGGATGCGCCTCGATTTTTCCTACCAATCCATCCTGCATCGCCTGTCTCCTGGTTTGCTCTTGGAATGTGTGCGGCGATTCTGGAGAGCGAAACTGACTGAACTCTTACTCACGCTGTCAGCGGCGGTTTTACTGCGATAGTGGTTTTCCCTAGCGCTACAACCAGACGTCAGAAACCGTACGCGTCAACTGCCGGCAAATCCGCTGCAAAACGACGCCCCTTGCCAAAAACCGCGCCGTCAACGTTGCGCATCTTGTGCGCATGCACATTTGGAGGAAGTGCATATACCGGCTGGCGCTGCATGCATAAGCCGGCTTTCGGATGATGCAGCGCACGCATCGGTGCCAGGGCCGAACCCATGCTCGGCGCCATCGCCGGAGCAATCCCAAGTGCTTGATTTTTGGGGAATCCAGACCGCCGATCGCGCGCATCGAAAGGCACATGCTTGTCAGAACGCCGTAAGTTTCGGCTCCCACAATCCTTGACACTTCCGCGGGCGAAAAGCGTTTGCGTTGTCATGTCCATGCCCAGCGGGACGACCTACGAAAAAAACAGGAGACAACATGGCAACCGTGCAAAGTGCACCGAACGCGCCCGCCGGGCGTGTGCAGCCCGCGCCCATGACGAGGGAGGAGAAGAAGGTCATCTTCGCTTCGTCGCTGGGGACGGTCTTCGAGTGGTACGACTTCTATCTCTACGGCTCGCTTGCGGCCATCATCGCCAAGCAGTTCTTCTCGGGCCTGGACCCCACGGCTGGCTTCATCTTCGCGTTGCTGGCATTTGCTGCCGGCTTCCTGGTGCGCCCGTTCGGCGCGCTGGTGTTTGGCCGGCTGGGCGACATGATCGGGCGCAAGTACACGTTCCTGGTGACCATCGTCATCATGGGTACGTCGACGTTCATCGTCGGCCTGCTCCCGTCATACGGCACGATTGGCGTTGCCGCGCCGATCATCCTGATCGCGTTGCGCATGCTGCAGGGTCTGGCGCTGGGCGGTGAGTACGGTGGCGCCGCCACGTATGTCGCCGAGCACGCGCCGCACGGCCGCCGCGGTGCCTACACGTCGTGGATCCAGACGACGGCCACGCTGGGCCTGTTCCTTTCGCTGGTCGTCATCCTGGCCGTGCGCGAACTGACCGGCAAGGCGTTCGACGACTGGGGCTGGCGCATCCCGTTCCTGGTCTCGATCCTGCTGCTCGCCACGTCGGTGTACATCCGCCTGTCGATGAGCGAATCGCCGGCATTCCAGAAGATGAAGGCAGAGGGCAAGACCTCCAAGGCCCCGTTGACGGAAGCGTTCGGCCAATGGCGCAACCTGAAGATCGTGATCCTGGCGCTGATCGGCCTGACCGCCGGCCAGGCTGTGGTCTGGTACACGGGCCAGTTCTACGCGCTGTTCTTCCTCACGCAGGTGCTGAAGGTCGACGCCTTCACGGCCAACGTGCTGATTGCCGTAGCGCTTGCTATCGGCACGCCCTTCTTCGTGTTCTTCGGCTCGCTGTCGGACCGCATCGGCCGCAAGAAGATCATCATGGCCGGCTGCCTGCTGGCGGTGGTGACCTACTTCCCGCTGTTCAAGGCGCTCACGCACTATGCCAACCCGGCGCTGGAGCGTGCCCAGCAGACCGCGCAGATCACCATCACGGTCGACCCGAAGGAATGCTCGTTCCAGGGCAGCCCGATCGCCCGCGAGGTGGACTTCCGCTCGTCGTGCGACATCGCCAAGCGTACGCTGGCGCAGGCGTCGGCCAGCTACGAGACGGTCGAAGGCCCGGCCGGCACGGTGGCCTCGGTGTCGATCGCGGGTAAGCAGATCAGCTCGCTCAACGCCACGCGCACGGCAGACGGTCAGAGTTTCGACGCCGACAGCAAGACGAAGATCGCCGACTTCAAGAAGCAGGTGAGCGAGTCGCTCAAGGCGGCCAACTACCCCGCCAAGGCCGATCCCGCCCAGATGAACACGGTCATGGTGCTGGTGATCCTGGTGATCCTGGTGATCTACGTGACCATGGTCTACGGCCCGATCGCGGCGATGCTGGTGGAGATGTTCCCGACGCGCATCCGGTATTCGTCGATGTCGCTGCCGTATCACATCGGCAACGGCTGGTTCGGGGGCCTGCTGCCGACCATCTCGTTCGCCCTGGTGGCCCAGAACGGCAATATCTATCACGGTTTGTGGTACCCGATCTGGATCGCGGCCATCACCTTCGTGATCGGTGTGCTCTTCGTGCGCGAGACCAAGGATGTGGATATTTATCGCAACGACTGACGCAGGGGGTTGACATATTCGCCGAAGACGGTAGAATCCCGCTTCTTCGGCGAATTAGCTCAGTCGGTTAGAGCGACGGAATCATAATCCGCAGGTCCGGGGTTCGAGTCCCTGATTCGCCACCAAATACCAAAAAGCCCTCCTTCGGCAGGGCTTTTTGCTTTTCTGCTTCGCCCCTGCCATCGCCAGGGGGAGTCGCGTTACGCAAGCACTTCTGCTTGCGCCGGCGCCGCAGCGGCCACCGCCAACACCCAATCCGTCGTCAACGCCGGTTGCGTCACGGGCAGCATATGGCCACCGTCGATGATGCGCAGGTTCACACGATCGAGCTTCTGCTTGAGCGCTTCGCCCTGGCGTTTGACGTTGAGGATGCGGTCGCCGCGGCCGTACAACACGTCGACAGGCACCGTCATCGAGGCATAGCGGCGCTCCATGTCGGGCAGGTCTTCCGGCGCAGCGACCAGATCCGACGAAGCCGCATAAAACACATGCGGACGCAGCCCCAGCAAGCCCCCACCCTTGAACGGGAAATCCTTTGGCATGGCCTCGGGCGCAAACACCGCGTCGATGGCCTTTCGGGAGTTGATGATCGACAGCGGGATCGCCAGCGTCCATGACACCAGCCTGCGCACCAGCGGCGACGTCAACACCAAGCCCCTGAACGCACCCGGCGGCGTGCTTTCTGCGTGCGTGAGCGGCGCAATCAACGCGAGCCGGCGGATAACGTGCGGATGGTTCAGCCCCACCGCAAGCGAAATCGCCCCACCAAGCGAATGCCCCACCAGCACGGGCTTGTCGAGCCCAAGCTGCTCGATGCACTGCGCGACCGTGCGGGCCTGCGCGTAGATGTTGGCCGGCGAATCCGCAGCGCGCACGGATCGCCCTGCCCCCGGTCGGTCGATCACGATCACGCGGTGCGAGCGCGCCAGCCGGTCCATATCCAGGTACGCAAAGTTGCGCAGATTTCCGCACAGGCCGTGCACGAATACGATGGCAGGGCCTTGGCCCCGATCGATGTAGTGCAGGCGATCGCCGCCGATATCAATGAACTTACCTTCGGGCGGGAACCCCTTGGTGACGCGGCGAGCGATGAAAAACGTGAACGCAACAGGCGCGAGGATGGCAAGCGCGATGACGCCGAGAACGATGCTGGTCATAGTGTCCCCAAAGCGGGAGGCGGTTAGGCGGGCTGCGCCGCGCCGATCGGCTGGGCACGGCGTTCGAACTGCATGGCACTGTCGGCCAGTGTGCCGAACTTGAGCATCATCAGATCGCGCGCGTAGTTCTGATATGACTTCCACGGCTGCTTGTCGCCCTGCTTGGGCAGGATGGCCGACGCGCGCTGGATGTAGCCTGACGTCAGATCGACGGCGGGCTCGCGGCTCATGGCGTCGTCATCGAGACGCGGCACGCAGGTATCGAAGCCGTTGGACTGCATGTGGTTGAGCAGCCGGCAGACGTACTGCGCGATCAACTCAGCCTTGAGCGTCCACGATGCATTCGTATAGCCGAATGACGACGCCAGGTTCGGCACGCCGCTGTACATCATGCCCTTGTACGACACCGTCTCGGCCAGATTCACGGCACGCCCGTCGACGGTGATGGCCGCCCCGCCCAGCACTTTCAATTTGAGCCCCGTGGCCGTGACGATCACGTCCGCATCAAGATGCTCGCCGCTCTTGAGCTGCAGGCCGGTGGCGGTGAAGCGTTCGATTTCGTCGGTCGCAATCGACGCCTTGCCCGCGCGGATCGTCTTGAACAGATCGCCGTCCGGCACGAGGCACAGGCGCTGGTCCCACGGGTTATAGCGCGGCGTGAGGTGTTTGCGCACGTCCAACCCGGGGCCGATCTGCTTGCCGGCCATGCGGATGATGAAGTCTTTGAATGCCTTCGGCTTGCGACGCGCGAGGCTGTAGAAGTACATCGTCAGCAGCACGTTCTTCGTGCGCACCAGCCGGTGAGCGAGACCGGACGGCAGCCAGCGACGCAACGTGTTGGCCAAGGCATCCTCTTCGGGCCGCGAGACGATGTAAGTAGGCGAGCGCTGCAGCATCGTCACATGCTGCGCGGTGCCTGCCATCGCGGGCACAAGCGTGACGGCCGTGGCCCCGCTACCGATCACCACCACACGCTTTCCCGCATACGAAAGATCGTTTGGCCAATGCTGCGGATGGACGATGCGGCCCTGGAACCTGTCCATCTCGGGCCACGTCGGGGCGTGGCCCTCTTCGTAGTCGTAATAGCCGCTGCACATGTAGAGGAACTTGCAGGTGAACTGCACCGGTTCCTCGCGCGTGCCATCGCTGCGCAGCGTCTGCACGGTCCAGCGCGCGGCGGCGGAATCCCAGCTCGCACCTGTCACCTTGTGGCGAAAACGGATGGATTTGTCGATGCCGAACACCCGCGCGGTGTCTCGAATGTAATCGAGGATCGTCTGACCGTCGGAGATGGCCTTGCTGCTGTGCCACGGTCGGAAGCTGTAGCCGAGCGTGAACATGTCGGAATCGGAGCGGATGCCCGGATAGCGGAACAAGTCCCACGTGCCGCCGATGGCTTCGCGCCCTTCGAGGATGGTGAAACGCGCCGACGGGCAGCGCTCGCGCAGGTGATACGCCGCGCCAATGCCCGAGAGGCCCGCACCGACGATCAGCACGTCGACGTCGGTATCCGGTGCGGCTGCCCGATTGCGGGGCACGCCCGGGTTGGCGCTTCGCTCCATCGTCGTGTCCATGCGGTCTCCTGGTTGCAGCCCCGGGGGCGGGATCGGCAAATTTCGCATTAAATGTGGTGTGATTCGTCACCACTTTAATTTTCGAGCGTCCTGACGTCAAATAGCGAAATGGAGAAAACACTTGAAACAGCACACGCGCCCGCGAAGAAAGGCCGCCCGTATGGCGGTGTGGCGCCGGAGGCACGCGCGGCAGAACGCCGCGATGCACTCATTCGCGCGGGCACGCGCGTGTTCGGCACGGTGGGCTTTCGCAAGGCCACCGTGCGCGCGATCTGTCAGGAAGCGAAACTCAACGACCGGTACTTTTACGCCGCGTTCGACAGCACCGAAGCCCTGCTCCGCGCGACCTACCAGCAACATGCCGAAGACTTGCGCGCGCAGGTTTCAGAGGCCACCGCCGCCGCTGGCAATACGCTGGAAGCGCGTGTCGACGCCGGCCTGCACGCGTTTTTCGCGTTCTTGCGTGACCCGTGCGCGGCGCGCGTACTGCTGCTGGAAGTGATGGGCGTGAGCCCGGAAACGGATGCGACCTACCAGCGCAACCTGCTGGAGTTCGGCAAGCAGATCATGGCGAATGCCGAACTGCCCGGCGCCCCCCTTGAGGACAACGCCGAACAGCGCGCCGACCAGCGCATCCTCGGGTTGGCACTCGTGGGTGCTCTGACCAACGTGGGGGCGGCGTGGCTTCTGACCGGCTATCGAGACGCCGAAGACAAGATGGTGCGCAACTGCCGGCAAGTCGTGCTCGGCACGTTGCGCGCCATGCTCGGCGTTTAGGCCGATCCTTCCAGCCTGCCCAGTCGAACCACGGTCACGCCGGGGGCCAGATGCCGCAGCGATGGCTGCAGCAGCACGCAGTTGTCGTACGGCGTGACGATTCGCAGCGCTCCATCGGTGGCGATGACGGTGCCGGCGCGCGCGATGGTCTCCATGCCGCGATAGTCGTCCGCAAAACGGAACGCCGTGGAACGGGCGACCACAGGGTCCGTCACGCGGATGCACTGCACGTCCAGCGCTGGCGCCATCCCCAGCCAGTCCGATACCGCCGAGGCGTCAACCGTGCCAAGTGCCACCAGGAATCGCGCACACGCATCCAGCGCCACATCTCGGCTGACGCGCTCGAAGTGCTGACCGCATTCGATCAGCAGCGCGTTCTTCGGGCTGGCGGCATCACCAAAGCCGCCGTAGTCGCGCAGGCGTCGACCGGCAGCATGGCCGGCATCGATCATCAGATGTGAAGGCGCGCCAACGAGGCGGCCCAATGCGACGCCTTTGACATGCGGGCCGGTCAGCATCAGCGGCTCGGCCTTCTCATGCATCGAGTGAATATCGAGCAGGGTATCGACCGTGTCGATCACCGGTCGCAGCTCGCGCGCGCGGCGAAGTTCCAGCGTGTTGCCGGGGCCATCAAGCTTGTCCGCAGACCACACGCGATTCAGGTCTTCGTCAATGAAGCGCGTGGCATCCGGGTCGTTGATATCGAAGCGCTCATACGCCTCGACGTTGGCAAATGACAGCGTGAGCCGGCCATGTGCTGGGCGCACGCCGGCAGCCAGCAGCGCATCCACGGCAATCGCGCCGCACAGCTCATTGCCGTGCGTAAGCGCGTTGATCATGACGTGCGGACCGGGCATACCGCTATCGAACGTGTGCACGTAATCAATACCGTGCGTGCCGGCTTTCCAACGGCGGATATCAGGCTTGTACAACTCGATCGGGTAGACCGGGAGCGTGGCGCGCAGCGCCTCCAGGGTCATCATGCGAAATCCTTCGGTGTGACGAGAAGTCTGTTCAGGTTCGATCCGCACGAGCGCGCCCGCGCAGCATCCACAGCGAGGCCAGGCTGATCAGCGTGGTCGCAAACACGTAGAAACTCGGCGACGTCTTGATGTGCGTAACGCCAATCAGCCACGTGACGATCAGCGGCGAGAATCCACCGAAGATCGTCACGGACAGGTTGTAGCTCAGCGCCAGGCCCGTGCCACGCGTGCGCGTCGGGAAAATATCGGCAAGCAGCGCAGGCAGCGGCGCCAGGATGGCCGCCAGAAGCACACCCACGATCGCCTGCATGACCAGCAGCGTCCAGAACGTCGGCTGTGCGACCAGCGTGGCAAACATCGGATACGTCGACAGCGCAATCACCACCATCGCAATCGACACCACACGGATGCTGCCGAAGCGATCTGCCAGCAAGCCGAACGCGGGTGCCATCACCATCAGCATCGCGCCGGTGATCATCGTGCAGACCAGCGAGGCACTGGTGGCGATATGGAGTTGATTGATGGCATAGGTCGGCATGTAGACCTTCTGCACGTAGTTGAATGCGGTGACGGCCACGACCACGCCGGCGCCCAGCAGCAGCCCCGGCAAACCCTGCGTGAGCGTATCGCGCAGCGGCGAGCGCGCTTGCAGCGCAGCCGGCGCTTCCGCCTGCATGGCGACGAACTCTGGCGTTTCCGGCGTATGGCGGCGGATGTAGACGCCAATCGGGCCGATCAGCAAGCCGAACAGGAACGCCACGCGCCAGCCCCACGACTCCACCTGCGCGGCGGTGAGCGCGTAGGTGATCCACGCGCTCAATCCTGCTGCCAGCAAGGTGGCAAGACCCTGCGTGGCGGCCTGCCAGCTCGCGTTGTAGCCCATGCGCTTGCCGTTGGCGTGCTCGATCATGAACGCCGTGGCCGATCCGAATTCTCCGCCGGCCGAAAAGCCCTGCAGCAGCCGCGCCACGATCACGATGGCCGGCGACCACAGCCCGATCGCCGCATACGTCGGTGCAAACGCGATCATCGCCGTGCCTAACATCATCAGCAGGATCGACCACGTTAGCGCGGCCTTGCGCCCCACGCGGTCGGCATAGCTGCCAAGCACCATCGAACCCAACGGCCGCATGATGAACGACACGCCAAACGTGCCGACGGAGAGCATCAGCGAACTCCACGCATCGGCCGTCGGAAAGAACAGCTTGCCGATGGTGATGGCGAAATAGCCGTAGATCAGCAGATCGTAGTATTCGAGCGCATTGCCGACGCTGGCCGCCAATACGGCGCGCCAAGGCGCGGGATGTCGATGGGTGGCGGCGGCGCGTGCTGCTGCGCCGCTCGCGTTGAGGGTGTGGGCTGGCATGGTTGTCTCCCCGTGGTCTGTGCCGACCCGCCTGTTTTGCCGAACGGCGCTGGCGGGCGAAGGTTGCGGAGGAGTCTAGGTGCCGCGCCGAGGCGGCTTGTGCCGTTTCGGCACAAGGTTGGGCTTTTTGCGACGCGCCTCAGGCGAGATCGTTACGGCCGTGACCGCTGGCATTGTCGACCGCCCGTTGCCACACTTCGTCGAGCAACGCGCTCTGGTTGCTGCGCACGCGCATCATGCGGATGTTGACGTGGATGTGCCAGGCGTCGTCACCAGCGGGGCGCAGTTCTCCCGCGTTCAGGTGCGGCCTGGCCAGGCGATAAGGCAGCCAGGCCATGCCGAATCCGCGCAGGGCCATCTCTTCCACTGCTTCGTAAAAATCCGCCTGGAACACGGGCTGCAGATGCGCCTTCCGATCGGCGGCCGCCAGATGGCTGTCGAGCATCTGCCGCAATGTCAGCCCACGCGCGAAGGCCAGCCATGGAAGCGGTTCTGCAGCCAAGCCCGGCAGCGTGAAGCGCGGGCGGCCGCGCTTGTCGGGGGCGCTCACCGGCACGAGCGTCTCGCTGCCCAGCAGGCAATGGTCGTACTTGCGCGGATCGAGCAGCGCATCGGCCTGCGGGCTGGCGTAGGCGATCAGCAAATCGACCGTGCCATCGGCAAGGGCCAGCACGCCCTCTTGCGTGCCGCCTGTCGTCACGCTGAGCGGAAACACGCCGCGCTGACGCGCCAGCGATTCGTACCAGCCGGGGACGAAGGTGCGCGCCAGCGTACGCCCGGTGCCGACCCTGAGCGCCACGGGGAGTTGCGCCTCCCGCAGCAGCAAGCGCGCATCGTTCAGACCGTCCACGGCATTGGCGGCCGCATCCAGAAACAAGCACCCTGCCGCCGTGAGCATGACCGGGTGCTCGCTACGCTCGACCAGCGCGGTGCCCACCCATTCCTCTAGCGCCTTGATCCGGCGGCCGAATGCCGGGTGCGTGACGTTGCGGTTCTCGGCGGCGCGGCTGAAGCTGCGCGTCTTGGCAAGTTCCTTGAAGTCTTCCAGCCATTTGATCTGCATGGCGCGTCCGGTCTTGTGTGGTGGGCGTGAGGTCTGCGCATTATCTTCGCAGCCTGCGCGAACAGCCTTAACGTACGTGCCGTATCGTTATCATCTTGAGCAAACGATCCGCCACGCTTTCATGTCCGCACTTCGCCCGCTCTCCATCGGCATTGCCGGCGCCGGTAACGCCGGCCTCGCCGCCGCCATCGCGTTTGCCCGCCAGGGGCACGACGTGCACGTTTTCGAAAAGCACCCGCAGCTGACCGCCATGGGCGCAGGCCTGCTGATCCAGCCACAGGGTATTCGGGCGCTGGAAGCGCTCGGCGTGGGCCGCGAGCTGGAGGGCATCGGAGCACCGATCGATCGGCTGATCGGTCTGAGCCATCGCGGCTGGCGTCTGCTCGACATCGACTACGCCGAGACGCCCGGCCGCGCCGTCACACGGCATGCGCTGTCGTCCATGCTCTACGACGCCGCCTTGCATGCGGGCGCAACATTCCACTTTGGTTGCGCGATCCAGCAGTTGCTTGTTGATGGACCACGCGCGCAAGTCGCGCACACGCAGGGCGAATCAGTCTTCGATCTGTTTGTAATTGCCGATGGCGCGGCGTCAGCGCTGCGTGAGTCCGCAGGCCTGGCCGGCCCGTCAAGTACCTATCGATGGGGCACGCTGTGGTTCCAAGGATGGGTGGAGGGCTGGAACCCGCGCGTGCTGCAGCAGCGCTTTCGCGGCACGCGCGAGATGATGGGCCTGCTGCCTACCGACGTAGACGGCACACGTACGCGCCTGTCGATGTTCTGGAGCCTGCCGAGCGATGCCGTCGACGCCTGGCGCCAGGCCGACATCACACAGTGGAAGGCGCATGTCCTCAGCCTGTGGCCGCAAGCCGCGCCCATGGTCGAACAGATCGGCACGCACGACGATATGCCGTTTGCCGTCTATCGCCACACGTGGCCGCGCGCGTTGGCCAAACCACCTTACTGCGTCATCGGCGATGCCGCGCACGCCATGAGCCCGCAACTCGGCCTGGGGACCACGCTGGCCGCGCAAGATGCACTCGCACTTGCGGGATGCGTGCAAGTCCATGGTGCCGCCGATGGCGCGCTCGCCTACCACGCCCGTCGCCTGCGCACCGTGCAGGCCTACCAGACACTGAGCCGCGCGCTCACGCCATGCTTCCAGGCGCAATACGGCGGTTGGATGCGAGACGTGGTGTTTGCCACCGGTTTGCGCGTACCCGGTGTCGCCTGGCTGATGAAACGCAGCCTGGCCGAGCCGCCCGCGCGCGATGCCGCACTCGCTCCTGCTGCGGCTTCCACGGCTGCGAGCGAAAAGCCTCAGGCATGACACCACGCCATCCATCGGCATGAGTCTGTTGCAGACCTTCCTTCCCGAGCATCAGTTCAGCGAGCAGCACCACATACGGGTCAATGCACCGCCCGCGCGCGTGCTCGACATGGCATCGCAACTTGACGTCAAGGATTTCCCGGTGGCCAGACTGTTCCTGCATCTGCGGGCCATCCCGGCGCGCATCGCCGTCGCGCTTGGCAGGCCCAGTGCGCGCCGGATCGACGCCGGATTCGGCCTGCACGATTTCACCGCTCTCGGCAGAAACGGAGATCACGAATTCGCCCTCGGCTTGGTGGGTCGCTTCTGGGAAGCGGCCGGCGGGCTCATCCACGTTGAAGCCAGCGCGTTTCACACGTTCTGCGCCCCTGATATCGCCAAGCTCGTCATGACGTTCGTCGCTGAGCCCGTGGGCACCGGCACGCTGCTGACCACGCGCACGTGCGTGCATTGCTGCAGCACAAAGGCGCGCCGGCGCTTCACGCCTTACTGGATACTGGTCCGCGTGCCAAGCGGGCTGATCCGCCGGATGATGCTGCAGCGGATCAAGCAGCTTGCAGAGGCAGAAGCCGCGCCGCTTACACGTCCAGAATAACCAGCGTGCCGGCGCTGCCGGCATCTACGCTGTGCGGTACGCCGGCAGGCACCACATACAGCTCGCCGCGCGAGACCGTCACCGCTTCGTCGCCGATGCGCAGGCGAAGCTCGCCATCGATCACCAGCAGGCCTTCGGCATAGTCGTGCACCTCGTTGGGATACGACGTGCCGTCCATGCGCAGCACCTTGAAATTGGCGCTACCAAAACGCTCCATCACGCGAGACGACCATGCGCGCGGCAGCGCTTCGGCCTCTGCATTGAGATTGAAAAACGGCACGCTGGCCTCGCCCAGAGAAAGAGAAACGCCGAGCATAACAGCCGATGAAAACAATAAGGGCGTCCCATTCCATTGCTGGACGGGCACCCTCACTGCGCGCTGATGGCGTCGGGCTTAAGCGTCGTACGATGCGATATCCATCTCGGACAGCGCATTCATGTCGTTCGCCGGTTTGAGATGGTCGACGCGATAGCCGTGCTTGTACACCGCCACCAGGCGCACCTCGTTCACCGGCTCGATATTCAGTTTCATGCGGATGCGCGACACGTGGCTATCGATCGTGCGCGTGTATTCCGATGAATTGCGGCCCCACACCTGCCCGAAGATGTGGTCGCGGGACAGCGTGCGGCCCACGTTCGAGAACAAGAGCAGCGCCAGCTGGAACTCGATGCCCGTCAGCGTAACGGGTTCGCCGTGCAGGGTGATCTGTTGGCGCTGCGTGTTGAAGTGGTACGGCCCTACGGCGAATGGCAGGCGACCATACGGAATGGGATAGGCACGGCGCAGCAGCGCGTCGACGCGCGCACGCAGCTCGGCAACGCGGAACGGCTTGGCGATGTAGTCATCTGCGCCGTGCGTGAGGGCGCGCACAAGGCTTTTCTCGCCTTCTTCGGCCGTGACAAAGAGCACCGGCAACACTTCTTTATGGCGGCTGCGCACGACGCTCAGTACGTCGATCCCGAGCATGCCAGGCGTATGCCAGTCGAGGATCAGCATGTCGTACGACGATCGGCCCAGCATGCGCAGCAAGGTCGCACCGTCGGTGTAGGTCACCACGTCGTGGCCGGACTGGGACAGGATCTGGACGATGACTTCGCTTTGGAAGGGATCGTCTTCAAGCAAGGCGATACGCATGTTCGGCTCCATGAAAATTCGCACATGCGTCGCGGCGGTTGCGGAATTGATGGCGCTTGTTCAAGCGCGTTCGGCGCATTCCGTTGCATGTGTTACGTGGCAGCAATTTTCATGGCGAGGTTTGCTACGAACCATGAGAAGAGTCCTAATTTGTGAAGGCCGTTAAACACCGTGCGACAAGCATTCGTGAAACGGCAAAAAAAAGCCCGGACGATGATGTCCGGGCGGCGGTGCTTCCCACAACAGTGTGACGGGATCAGAAACACCCAAGGGTCGCATGTGCCAGACACATCGCAGCGCACCGGGGGGAAGCACTGCAACGCTTACGGGGGTGACGTCATGGAGGGTCAGACGTACTGGTCCGGCACACGTGGATCGCATGGTGCCTTGCGAAACGTGCAACGGGCGCAGTCGTGACAACATTTAACGTTGGCAGCTTCTGTGCCGCAACACTTCAGGTGGGATCAGCGTTTTCCAGCTCCTGCCGAATCGACTCGGTCAGCATGTCGATCAGCAAGCGAACGCGCCTGGGAACGAACCGGGCAGAGGGCGTGACGAGGTTGATCGGCTCACCGCTGGTCGCATAGTCCGGCAGCACGCGAACGAGTCGCGGCAGCGGTGCGTTGGCGCGCGCCACGGCACTCGCATACAGCGGCAGCGGGCCGATACCGGCGCCTGAAGCAATCAACGTTTCAAGGTAAATCAGGCTGTCGGCATTCAGGCGCGCACGCACAGCCACGGTTTTCAGCCCATCGGGGCCGACCAGGCGCCATTGCGTTTCGCCGCGGCCGGTGCCGCGAAAATCAAGGCAGCAATGGTCGGCCAGCCCTTGTACGGTGTCCGGCGCACCGCGGCGCTGCAGGTATTCGGGCGAGGCGAACAGGCCAATGCGCAACACGCCCAGCGACCGCGCCACCAGCGAACTATCGGCCAGGCGTCCGACACGGACAGCGAGGTCAAACCCTTCCTGCACGAGATCGACATTGCGCGGCGTCAGCACGACGTCCAGATCGATCTCCGGATACTGCTGCATGAAGCGCGCCGCCACCGGCGCCACCAGCAGGCGGCCGACGTCTTCGGAAGACGTGATCCGCACCTTGCCGCGCGGCAAGTCCTGCAGCTCGCCGGCGCAGGTGGTGGCGCGCTCGATGTCTTCCAATGCATGCGACGCCACCTGATACAGGCTTTGGCCAGCGTCGGTCAAATGCAGGGTACGCGTCGTGCGCTGTAACAGTCGCACGTTCAAATCCTGTTCAAGCGCCGCAATGCCCCGGCTGACGGACGATTTGGGCAGATCCAGCCGCGTTGCCGCTGCCGTGAAGCTCCCCGCTTCGACCACCCGCACGAACAGCGCCAATTGGTTCAGATCCATGGTTTCCTCCTCTTATCGTGATGCGCACCCGCCTGGCGGTGATTGTCTCACCGGGAGCAACATTTTTTCCCACCATAACCGACTAGTGCAAACGAGGCAACTACCCTACATTTGGCGTATGACAAATGCCGAATTTCAGGAGAACCACATGGAAACCCTCGTGCAACCGCAAGTGCAGCCCGTGCAACGTGGCCGTCGCGTGGAACGCATCATCACCGGCCGCCCTACTTCGGACGGTGCGGGCGTGAAGCTAACGCGCGTGCTGACGAACAACCTGCAACGCCGCCTCGATCCGTTTCTGATGCTGGACGCATTCCGCAGTGACGATCCGAACGACTATCTGGCCGGCTTTCCCGATCATCCGCACCGCGGCTTTGAAACGGTGACGTACATGATCGCGGGCCGCATGCGCCACCGCGACAGTGCCGGCCACGAGGGCCTGCTGCAACACGGCGGCGTGCAGTGGATGACGGCCGGCAGCGGCGTCGTGCACTCGGAAATGCCGGAACAGGAAGACGGCGTGATGGAAGGCTTCCAGCTATGGCTGAACCTGCCTGCCCGCGACAAGATGACGACGCCGTGGTACCGCGACATTCCGTCGAACGAGATTCCCGAGTTCACAACGGAAGACGGCGTGGCCGTGCGTGTGATCGCCGGAGAATCGCACGGTGTGCAAGGTGCGATGACGCGTGAAGCGACGCAGCCGCTGTACCTCGACATCACGCTGCCAGCGGGCGCGTCATTTGCGCAGTCGCTGCCGGCAGGGCACAACGCGTTCGTCTACGTGTTCCGTGGCAGCGCGCTGGTCGGTGACGCCGGAGCACCTGGCGACGCCGGGCTGCAGCGCGTGGAAGACAAGCAGATGGCCATCCTTGCCAACACGGAAGGCAGCGACGGTGTGGTGATCCGTGCAGGCGACGCTGAGGCGCGTGTGCTGCTGGTGGCCGGCAAGCCGCTGAACGAGTCGATCGCTCAATACGGCCCGTTTGTGATGAACACGCAGGAAGAAATCTTCCAGGCCGTGCGTGACTTCCAGGCCGGCAAGTTCGCCTAAGCCCACGCCTCAAAGAAAAACCGCCGCTCGGTTTCACCAGAGCGGCGGTTCGTCCAACAGCGCGATCTGCTCGCGCAATTCCAACACCCGGTCCTGCCAGTAGCGTTGCGTGTTGAACCACGGGAACGCGGCAGGAAACGCCGGATCATTCCAGCGACGCGCCAGCCATGCGCTGTAATGCAGTAAGCGCAGCGTGCGCAGCGCTTCCACCAGATACAGCTCGCGCGTGTCGAATTCACAGAAATCCTCATAGCCGGCCAGCAGGCTGGCAAGCTGCGATTGCATCGATGCGCGATCACCCGAGAGCAGCATCCACAGGTCTTGCACGGCGGGACCGGTGCGGCTGTCGTCAAAATCGACGAAATGCGGGCCGGCCGAGCGCAGCGAATCCCCCTTCTGCAGCGGATCACCCTGCTTGGCGTCGGCCTCTTCGATCCAGAGCACGTTCGAGGCGTGGCAATCGCCGTGCAGGCGCAGCAGCGAGACGTCGCCCGCGCGGTCGTAGCAGCGGCGCACGCCGTCGAGTGCGGCGTCGGCCACGCTGCGCCACGCCGGCAACAAATCGGGGGGGATGAAATCGTGTTCGAGCAGCCAGTCGCGCGATTGCACGCCGAAGGTGTCGATGTCGAGCGCCGGACGGGCCGTGAACGGTCGCTGCGCACCAACAGCGTGAATGCGCCCGAGGAAACGTCCCATCCATTCAAGGGTATCGTCCTGCTCGATGGCAGGCACACGGCCTGCACAACGCGGGAAGACCGCGAAGTGCCAGCGTTCGAACGCGTGCAGCGTACGGCCATCGATTTCCAGCGGCGCGATCACCGGAATTTCCGCCGCTGCAAGTTCGGCCGTAAAGCTGTGCTCTTCGACGATCTGCGCATCGGTCCAGCGGCCCGGGCGGTAGAACTTGACCACCACCGGCGCGCTGTCTTCCACGCCGACCTGGTAGACCCGGTTTTCGTAGCTGTTGAGCGCGAACATGCGGCCGTCCGGCATCAGCCCGACCTCCGCCAGCGCATCAAGAATGCTGTCAGGCGTCAGGCCGTCGTAGGGCGCGTCGGCTGATGCGGGTGGGCCGTCGTCGTGCATCAACGTCAGGCTTTACGGCCGCCGAGCAACGCAGCCGCCTTGGCGAACAAACCATTGAACGGCTGCTTGGCCGGCTGTGCCTTATGGGCGGGCTGCGTGGCTTGCGTGTTCGATGCACGACGTTGTTGACCGCCCTGCCCGCCTTGTCCATTGCCTTGGCCTTGGCCTTGACCGTTGCCCTGGCGCTGGCCGCGCGCCTGCGATTGGCCGTTGCCGTTGCCGGCACCGTGGCCATTGCGCGGCTTCGGCGCAGCCTGGCCGTCACGTTGACCTTGCGCCTGACGCTGGCGGCTGCCGGCACCATTGCGGCCTTGGCCTTGGCCTTGGCCTTGGTTCTGACCCTGACCCTGACCCTGACCCTGGCCCTGACCGTTACCGCTCGACTCGCGACGCGGCTCACGAGGCTCACGCGTAGCCCGCGGCTCGCGCGGCGCAGCGTTGCCGCTGGCCTGGCGCGGCTGCTGGCTGCGCCCACCGCCCGGGCGGCCACCGCGCGCGTTACCGCCACGGCCCGCCGAGTTGCGCCCGTTCGGAATCGGCTCCGCCGCGATGGACGGGTCCGGCTCGAAACCTTCCAGCACGGTACGCGGCAGTTCGCGCTTGATGAGGCGCTCGATGTCGCGCAGCAGGCCATGCTCGTCCACGCAGACCAGCGAAATCGCCTCGCCTTGCGCGCCGGCGCGGCCCGTGCGGCCGATACGGTGCACGTAGTCTTCCGGCACGTTCGGCAGGTCGAAGTTGACCACGTGCGGCAGTTGGTCGATGTCGATACCGCGCGCAGCGATGTCGGTTGCAACCAGCACCCGCAGCGTCCCGGCCTTGAACTCCGTCAGCGCACGCGTGCGCGCCGATTGGCTCTTGTTGCCGTGGATGGCCAGCGCGGGAATGCCGTCGCGCGTGAGCTGCTCGGCCAGGCGGTTCGCGCCGTGCTTGGTGCGCGTGAAGACCAGCACCTGGTGCCAGTCGTTGTCGCGCACGAGCTTGGCCAGCAGTTCGCGCTTGCGCTCTCGGTCGACCGGGTAGATGCGTTGTTCGACTGTTTCGGCGGTCGTGTTGCGGCGCGCGACTTCGATCAGCGCCGGCTTGTCCAGCAGGCGATCGGCCAGTTCGCGAATGTCGTCGGAGAACGTTGCCGAGAACAGCAGGTTCTGTCGCTTCGGCGGGAGGATGTTGAGGATCTTGCGGATGTCGTGGATGAAGCCCATGTCCAGCATGCGATCGGCTTCGTCCAGCACCAGCAGTTCAATGTGGGACAGATCGATGGTGCGCTGGCCGACGTGGTCCAGCAGGCGGCCCGGCGTGGCCACGACGATATCGACACCGCGCTTGAGCGCATCGATCTGCGGGTTGATGCCGACGCCGCCGAACATCACCATCGACTTCAGCGGCAGGTATTTGCCATAGGCGCGCACGCTTTCTTCCACCTGCGCGGCAAGCTCACGCGTGGGCGTCAGCACCAGCGCGCGGATCGGAAAGCGCATGCCCTGCGGCGTCTGCACCTTGTTGGGCTGCGATGCAGACAGGCGGTGCAGCAGCGGCAGTGTGAAACCGGCGGTCTTGCCGGTGCCGGTCTGTGCACCGGCGAGCAGGTCACCGCCCTTGAGGATGGCAGGGATGGCCTGGCGTTGAATCGGAGTGGGTTCTGCGTAGCCGAGTTCGGCCACGGCACGTACCAGCTTGTCTGACAAGCCGAGTTCGGAAAACGACATGGAAAAGCGATTGGACCGGCGTGTCCCGCGCATTCGTTCGTGCGCCAATCGTGGACAAAGCCTGGGTAGGTGACGGGGCGACTGGACCCCGGGGACTGCAAGAAGGGCGCTAGTTTAACAGGTGATGGTGTTTACCCCACCGCCGCCCGCAATGCCTCCACGGCGTATGCACCACATCCCCGGCCGCTCCATCAACGCATATCGTCGGAAATGCACGGGGAATGCGCCTCCGGCTGCAGACAGACGCCGCTCCCGCCTATCGAAAAAAATCGGCATTCGTGTGGGGGGGCCTGCACGCTGGTCGTCCAGGACGGCGGCTCCACGCCCCAATCCTGCACAAAACCCTGCCGCATTTTTTGGCAGTCTGAACTCGCTCCATCGGCCGGCGGGCTGACCCGCTCCTCGCGGTGCGAGCCTGGTTGAGCTTTCTTATGTTTGCGCTCACTCACTTTCCGAGCCACGTGTTTCATACATTGGCTCGGCAACCTCTTCCGGTCTAGAGTGCCTGCTCGAATTGGGCGCTTGGCGTTTTCAAACGTCTGTTCCTAACATGCCCGGGCAACCCCATACACATGTTTGAATCGTACGTTCGAGCGCTGCACCGCAGCAATCGAGCCCGATATCAGGCTTAAAAAAACGAGGTAGGAGACATGGGACGTCCTGGAGCAGGAGACACCAAGGGCCGCATTCTGGAAGCCACCGAACTGCTGTTCATCGAGTTCGGTTACGAGGCGATGTCGTTGCGGCAGATCACGGCGCGCGCCAAGGTCAATCTGGCGGCGGTCAATTATCACTTCGGCAGCAAGGAAGCGTTGATGCAGTCGGTGCTGGGGCGCCGTCTCGACCCGCTCAACACGCGCCGGCTGGCGCTGCTGGATGCGTGCGAAGAGCGCTGGACGAAAGAGCAGCTGACCTGCGACCACGTGCTCGGCGCGCTGTTCGTGCCGGCGCTGCAGATGGCGCGCAACCCTGACACCGGCGGGCCTGCGTTCCTGCGGCTGATGGGGCGGGTGTATTCCGATACTTCGCCGTTCGTGCAGAACTATCTGCTCGGCCACTATGCGCCGGTGTTCGATCGCTTCTTCGAAGCCTTCTCGCGCGCGCTGCCACACCTGCCGCGGGCAGAACTGGGCTGGCGCCTGCACTTTGCTCTCAAGGCACTCGCCGGCGTACTGGCCGGGGACGACCTCAACAATCTGCTGCCGCTGTTCACGCAGGGCAAGCCGATGAACGATGCCTCACTCCTGGCACGCCTGACGGCGCTGGTGGTGGCCACGCTCAACGCCCCGCTGCCTGGCGAGGCCGGCGCGCTCGACCAGGTCGTCGAACTGGCCGAAGCACAGGTGCCTACGCCGGTCGCGCAAGCAGACGATGCCTCCAACGGCAACGACAGCGGCCACGGCGGCTCGGGCCGCCACGCCGGGCACGGCAATGGCCGCATCACCGAACGCAGCGCGACGCCTGCCACGGCGTCGCCCTTCGCCGGTGACTTGTTCGGCCGCACGCCGGGCTCGCGCGCAAGCGCAGACGATGCCGCGGACGACCACGACGACCTCAGCGCCGACGAGCACGACGATCACCACGGTGCCGACAGCGATAGCGACGGCCCCGCGCCGTCTGCGCGCACCCGGGCATTGGCCATTCGCCGCAGCAATGCAGCACGGGCGATCTTCCCGGCCAACCCGATGCGGCCCTGGCGCAGCCCCAACGCCTGACAACGCGGGCGCCGCGCGGCACTCCCGTGTGCAGGCACGGGAGTCGCTCCGGTGTTCGGCAGGTGCCGCCGCATGTTCGAGACAGCCGGCACATCAACGCATCGAATGGAGACCCTCATGACGACGATCTGGATCGTCCTGCTTTGCATCGGCGCGCTCGCTCTCGCCAGCATGGAAGCCTCGGCATTCGCCTGGCTGATCGCAACGGCGGTGTGGCTGGTCGCCGGTGCTTGGCTGGGCCTCGTCGGCCCGGTGATGACAGCGGTGCTCGCCATCGTCTTTGTGCTGCCCGCGCTGGTGCTTGCGGTCAAGCCGTTGCGCCGGGCACTCATCACGCGCCCGGTGCTGGCGATGTTCCGCAAGATCATGCCGGAGATGTCGCAGACGGAGCGCGACGCCATTGAAGCTGGCACGGTCTGGTGGGATGCCGAATTGTTTTCGGGCCGGCCGAACTGGTCGCGTTTGATGTCTTCCCCGCCGCCCCGTCTGTCGGCGGAAGAGCAATCCTTCCTCGACGTCGAAACTGAAAAGCTCTGCGACCTTGCCAACGATTGGGAAAGCACGCAGATCTGGCAAGACCTGTCGCCCGAGGCGTGGGCTTATGCCAAGCGCGCGGGCTTCCTCGGCATGATCATCCCGAAGGAATACGGCGGCAAAGGCTTCTCGGCGTATGCGCACTCGCAGGTCATCATGAAGCTGTCGACGCGCTGCTCCGCTGCAGCCGTTTCGGTCATGGTGCCCAACTCTCTGGGCCCCGCCGAGCTGCTTCTGCACTACGGCACAGAAGCGCAAAAGGACCATTACCTGCCGCGCCTCGCACGCGGGGAAGAAATCCCCTGCTTTGCGCTGACCAACGCGTATGCCGGCTCCGATGCCGCCGCCATTCCCGATGTGGGCGTGGTCTGCCGCGGCATGCACGAAGGCCGCGAGACCCTTGGCTTTCGCGTGACATGGAGCAAACGCTACATCACGCTCGGCCCCATCGCGACAGTACTGGGACTGGCCTTCCGCGCAGTCGATCCGGATGGTTTGCTCGGTGCCGACAAGGAACCCGGCATCACGTGCGCGCTCATCCCGACAAAGCATCCGGGCGTGAACATCGGCCGCCGCCATTGGCCACTCAATGCGGTGTTTCAGAACGGCCCCAATTGGGGCAAGGATGTGTTCATCCCCATCGACTGGGTGATCGGCGGCCGGGCACAGGTCGGCCGTGGCTGGCGCATGCTGATGGAATGCCTGGCAGCCGGCCGCGCCATCTCGCTGCCTTCGTCGAACGTGGGCATGGCCAAGCTGGCCGTGCGCAGCACCGGCGCGTACGCCGCCGTGCGTCGCCAGTTCCGTACCCCCATCGGCAAGTTCGAAGGGATTCAGGAAGCGCTCGGTCGGATGGGCGGCAATCTGTACATGATGGACTCGGCACGGCGTCTGTCCGCGTTGGCCGTCGACCTGGGTGAAAAGCCTTCAGTCATCTCCGCCATTGCCAAATACCACGTCACCGAACGTGCGCGCGATGTGGTCACCGACGCGATGGACATCGTCGGCGGCAAGGGCATCTGCATGGGCCCGAACAACTTCCTGGCGCGCGCGTATCAGCAGGTGCCGATCGCCATCACGGTGGAAGGCGCGAACATCATGACGCGCTGCCTGATCATCTTCGGGCAGGGCGTGATCCGTTGCCATCCGTATGTGCTGCGCGAGATGACCGCCGCGCAAGGCGCCGATTCACCCGAGACGCTGCGTGCGTTCGATGCGGCGCTGTTCGGCCACGGCGCGTTCATCGCCGGCAACGTGGTGCGTGCGTTCTTGCATGCGCTCTCCGGCGGGCGCGTAGCGAGCGTGCCGGGCAACGCCGCGCCGGAAATGCATCGGTATTACCGTGCCGTGAACCGTTTCTCGACCGCGCTGGCGCTGCTGTCCGATGTGTCGATGTTTACGCTGGGGGGCACGCTCAAGCGCCGCGAGAGCATCACGGGGCGGCTTGGCGACATCCTCTCGCAGATGTACCTGATCTCGTCCACGCTCAAGCGCTTTGAAGATGAGGGCCGCCCCGCCGAAGACACGCCGCTCGTTCATTGGTCGGTGCAGGACGCGCTGGTCAAGGCACACGATGCGCTCGACGGTGTGCTGGCCAACTTCCCGAACGCAGGCATCGCGGCGCTACTGCGTGCGCTGATCTTCCCGTTCGGCACGCCGTATCGAAAGCCGTCGGATGCGCTGGCTGCGCAGGTTGCCGAGCTGATGCAGACGCCCGGCGCCGTACGCGATCGCCTGCTTGCCGACTCGTACTGCCCGACGCCCGAAGTCGACCCGATCGCCTATGGCGAGGCGGCCTTCCGTCTGCAACCGGCCGTGGACGCAATCGAGCAACGCTTGAAACCGGCCATCCGGGCAGGCAAGCTGCCGGCCGTGCCGCAAAGCCTGCCTGACTTCGAAGCCTGGACGGCGCAAGCGGTGGCACAAAACCTCATCGACGAAGGCGAACGCAAGCAACTGTGCGACTACGCGCGCTATGGCGAACACGCGGTCGCCGTGGATGACTTCCCGCCCGACTTCAACCTGATGGCCGACCTGCAGCGCCGCAAGGATGCGCTCGATGCCCTGCACGCCGCCGAGCGCCGCGCAGCCTGATGGTCCGGGCCTGACCAACGACAACAACGATGCAAGACAAGTACCTCGATTTCGTCGGTTCCGGTTTCGGCAAGTGGCTGTCGGCCAACCTCGGCCTGCCGCAGCCGGTGCCGTTGCGCCGTTACGTGCCCGGCGAACCGGAATTTGTCGGGCCGTTTCTGGTGGGCGCGGCGCCGGGTGGCTCCATGCGCGAGACGCTCGCAGCGCTCTTTGCCGAGACTGGCGTACCCACGCGCTTTCATGAAAGCGATCCGGAGTGGCTCGGCACTGCCAACCGGCACGGGCAGATCACCGGCCGCTTTGTCGCGCCCACGGGCAAGGAAGGCGAGGCGTTCGATCGCATTGGCGGCATCGTTTTCGATGCCACGGGCATTGCGTCGGTCGACGGCCTCGATGCGCTGTACCACGTGTTTCACGATGGCGTCCGGGCCATCGGCCGTTGTGGGCGCGTGGTCGTGATCGGCCGTCCGCCCGAAGGCAGCAAGACGCCCGAGGCGGCGATCGCGCAGCGCGCGCTGGAAGGACTCACGCGATCTCTCGGCAAGGAAGTCCGGCGCGGCTGCACGGCGCAGCTCGTGTACGTAGCGGAGGGTGCGGAAAACGTGGCCGCGTCGACGCTGCGGTTTCTGCTGTCGGCGCGCTCGGCGTATGTGTCGGGGCAGGTGGTGCGCGTGCATCGCGCCACAGCGGTCTCGGTGGATTGGCAGAAGCCGCTGGCCGGCCGCACCGCGCTGGTGACCGGTGCCTCGCGCGGCATCGGCGCGGCCATTGCGCACGTGTTGGCGCGTGATGGTGCGCGCGTGCTCTGCCTGGACGTGCCCGCCGCACAAGAGGCGCTGGGCGCCGTCGCCCAGGAAATCGGCGGTGAAGCCATGGCATACGACATTGCCGCGCCTGAAACACCCGCCTTGCTCGCGCAGCAACTTGCCGCATTGGGCGGCGTCGATATCCTCGTGCACAACGCAGGCATCACGCGCGACAAGACCATCGCCCGCATGACCGAACCCGCGTGGCGCAGCGTGCTCGATATCAACCTCGCCGCGCAGTTGCGCATCAACGACGCACTGCTTGCAGCCAATGCGCTGCACGCGGGCGGAGCCATCGTCTGCGTGTCGTCCATCAGCGGCATTGCAGGCAACATGGGGCAAACCAACTACGCGACGTCCAAAGCCGGCGTGATTGGCCTCGTGCAGGCTGGCGCGCCGTTGCTGGCGGAACGCGGCATCACCATCAACGCCGTTGCGCCGGGCTTTATCGAAACGCAGATGACCGCAGCCGTGCCGTTTGCCATTCGTGAAGCCGGCCGCCGCATGAATGCGATGAGCCAGGGCGGCCAGCCCGTCGACGTGGCCGAGACGATTGCGTGGTTCGCCAACCCTGCGTCGAACGGCGTAACGGGCAACATCGTGCGCGTATGCGGGCAAAGCCTGCTCGGCGCCTGAGCGATCGTGCGCACGCTGGCCCCGCCCTTTCCCATGATCGCCACGCAGACGCTGGTGACGGCGCCACCATCGCCGGGGACGCTGGCGTGGCGCGCGCTGCTGTCGCAACGCAAAGGCAGGCGCGGGGGCCCGCTGCCGCGCCACACGCTGGTGCGGCAGGAAGTGCCGCTCGAAGCGGAACACATCGCCCAGTACGCGGCGGTGTGCGGATTCTCGCCCGCGCATGGCGTCCCGATGACGTATCCGCACCTGCTCGGCTTTCCGCTGCAACTCATGCTGATGACGGAATCGGCGTTTCCCTATCCGGTGATCGGCCTGGTCCATCTGTGCAATACGATCCGCCAGCACCAACGCTTGCAGGCCGGCGAGCGCGTGCGCGTGGAAGTGCGCCCGCGCCGGCTGTTCCAGCATGCACGCGGGCAGGCGTTCGCCATCGAAACGGCCATCGTCAAAGGCGGGGCCGTGGTGTGGGAATCGCTGTCGACCTATTTGCGCGTTGGCGTGCCTTCTCCGCAAGGTGCGCCGCTGATTGCGCTGCCCGGTGCCCAGACCTTGTCACCAGACGGCCGCTGGGATGTGCCGGCCGACACCGGCCGACGCTACGCCGGCGTGTCGGGCGACTGGAACCCCATCCACGTGTCCACTATCGGTGCAAGGCTGTTCGGCTTTGCGCATCCCATCGCTCACGGTATGTGGACGAAGGCCCGAGCGCTGGCAGAGCTGTTGCCCGCGGCGCCGCTCACGCAAGGCGAAGTGCTGGCCGAATTCAAGACGCCGCTATCACTGCCGGGGACGGCGACGCTGTGGCAAGCCAGCGAAGCCACCCCGGGCCGCGCCTTTGAAGTGCGCAACGCCACGGGCGACAAACCCTATCTGCGCGGCATGCTGACGCTGCCGCAAGCACAACAAGACAACACGGGAGACTGAATTCATGCTCGTCAACGCGCAGCTGCGCCGCGTGGCCATCCTCGGCGGCAACCGCATTCCGTTTGCCCGCTCGAACACGGCCTACGCCACGGCTTCGAACCAGCAGATGCTGACCGCCGCGCTGCAAGGCCTGATCGACCGCTTCAACCTGCATAGCCAGCGTCTGGACGAAGTCGTGGCCGGCGCGGTCATCAAGCACGCGCGCGATTTCAACCTGACGCGCGAAACGGTGCTGTCTACCACGCTCGCCAAGCAGACGCCCGCGTACGACATCCAGCAGGCCTGCGGCACCGGGCTGGAAGCCGTCATCCTCGTTGCCAACAAGATTGCACTGGGGCAGATCGACGTGGGCATTGCCGGCGGCACGGACACTACCTCCGATGCGCCCGTCGGCCTGAACGAGAAGATGCGCAAGATCCTGCTGGAGGCCAACCGCGCCAAATCCACCGGTGCGCGCGTCAAGGCGCTGGCCGGACTGCGGCCGTCGATGTTCGTGCGCCCGCTCCTGCCGCGCAACAGCGAGCCGCGCACTGGCCTGTCGATGGGTGAACACTGCGAGCTGATGGCCAAGCGCTGGGGCATCCGTCGCGAAGACCAGGACGCGCTGGCCCTGCGCAGCCACCACAACCTCACGGCGGCCTACGAGCGCGGGTTCTTCACCGACCTGATGACCGCGCACCTCGGGCTCGATCGTGACAACAATCTGCGCAGCAACTTGACCATCGAGCAACTGGCGAAGCTGCAGCCGGTATTCGACCGCAGCGCCGCCGGCACCATGACGGCCGGCAACTCCACGCCGCTCACCGATGGCGCTTCGTGCGTGCTGCTCGCCAGCGAAGACTGGGCGCGCGCGCACAACCTGCCCGTGCTCGCCTACATGACCTGCGCGGACACGGCGGCTGTCGACTTCTTCAGCGGCACGCCGGAGCAGAACGAAGGGCTCTTGATGGCCCCGGCCTATGCGGTTTCCCGCATGCTGGAGCGCGCGGGCCTGACGCTGCAGGACTTCGACTACTACGAGATTCACGAAGCCTTTGCAGCGCAAGTCCTGTGTACGCTGGCGGCGTGGGAATCGCCCGAATACTGTCGCGAAAAGCTGGGCCGCAGCGCGCCGATGGGCAGCATCGACCGCAGCAAACTCAACGTGAACGGCAGCTCGCTGGGCACAGGGCATCCATTTGCCGCCACGGGCGGGCGCATTGTCGCGACGCTGGCGAAGATGCTGGCGCAGCGCGGCAGCGGCCGCGGGCTGGTGTCGATCTGTGCCGCGGGCGGGCAAGGTGTCGTCGCCATTCTGGAGCGCCCCGAAACGATGTCGCAGTAATCCGCTCGGGCCACAACGGGAACGGCCCGCGTCTAGCAAGATTCAAAACCCGCGCGGCACACAATAAAACCACGCCGCGTCTTTCATGGACGGAGACACCATGAACACCGTTGCCGACCGCAGCGATCTGACCGATCGCATCTGGCTGAAGTCGTACCCCGAGGGCGTGCCCGCGGAGATCAATCCCGATCGTTATCACTCGCTGGTCGAGGTGTTTCGGGAATCGGTGGAGAAGTACCGTACCCGCGTCGCCTACGTGAGTGTCGGCACCGAAATGACGTACGGCGAGTGCGAGCGCCAGGCCAAGCAGTTTGCGGCGTGGCTGCAGTCGCGCGGCGTAAAGAAAGGCGATCGGGTGGCGATCATGCTGCCCAACAGCCTGCAGTACCCCGTGTGCCTGTTCGGCACGCTGCTGGCCGGCGCCATCGTCGTCAACGTCAACCCGTTGTACACGGTGCCGGAGCTGGCCCACCAGTTGCGGGATTCCGGCGCACAAACGATCGTGGTGCTGGAGAACTTCGCGCGCACGCTGGAGCAGGCGCTGCCCGGCAGCCAGGTGCGCAACATCGTCATCACGGGCATCGGCGACCTGATGGGCGGGGCGCTCAACCTCAAGGGCCGCGCGCTGAACTTCGTGATGCGCCACGTGCAGAAGCAGGTGCCGCCGTACAAGCTGCCCTCGCCGGTCTGGCTGCGCGATGCGCTGGCCGCAGGAGGCTCACGGACACTGCAGTCAGTGCAGCTGGCGCCGGAAGATCTGGCCTTCCTGCAATACACGGGCGGCACCACGGGCGTGGCCAAGGGCGCAATGCTCACGCACCGCAACATCATCGCCAACCTGCTGCAGGCCGAAGAGTGGTCCAAGAGCATGCTCAACGGCGGCGTGGAAACCAACGTCACGCTGCTGCCGCTGTATCACATCTTCTCGCTCACGGTGAACCTGCTGATGTTCATGACACTGGGCGGGCGCAATATCCTGATCGCCAATCCGCGTGACACCAAGCGCGTGATCTTCATCCTGCGCAACGAACGGTTCTCTGGCATTGCGGGGGTGAACACGCTCTTCAACGCACTGCTGGAAGACCCGGACTTCGCCAAGCGGGATTTCTCGGCCATGAAGATCACCATCGGTGGCGGCATGGCGGTGCAGCGCGCCATTGCCCAGCGCTGGAAGGAAGTCACGGGCCACCCCATCGTTGAAGGCTACGGGCTGACGGAATGCTCGCCGGTCGTGTCGATGAACCCGCCGCACGTGACCGAATTCAGCGGCACGATCGGGCTGCCCGCGCCGTCCACGGAAGTGCGCTTCAAGCGCGACGACGGCACGATCGCGCCGCTCGGCGAACCCGGCGAACTGCAGGTGCGTGGGCCGCAGGTCATGCGCGGGTACTGGCAGCGCCCCGATGAGACCGCCAAGTCCATCGACGCCGAAGGGTGGTTCTCCACCGGCGATATCGGTGTGATGGATGCCAACGGCTACATCCGCCTGATCGACCGCAAGAAGGACATGATCCTCGTGTCGGGCTTCAATGTGTATCCGAACGAGATCGAAGACGTGGTGGCACTGCACCCCGACGTGCTGGAGGTGGCGGCCATCGGCGTGCCCGACCCGGTGGCCGGCGAGCGCGTGAAGATCATCGTGGTACCGCGCACCGGTGCGCTGACCGAAGCCGCGCTGCTCGAACACTGCCGCGCTCATCTGACCGGCTACAAGATGCCGCGCATCGTCGAGTTCCGCCACGAAGAGCTGCCCAAGTCGACCGTGGGCAAGATCCTGCGCCGCGAACTGCGCGATGCCGATCCGGACATCAAGCGCGCCCGCGCGCAAGCTCAGCAATAACAGCGACAGCGGAGACTCGTATGCAATTGCGTACTCTCGCCCTGGCCACGCTGCTGGCCGGTGCCGTACACGCCTGGGCCCAGCCTGCCGCGCCGGATGCTTCTGTGCCAGCGGCAGCCGCGCCGAGCGCCACACAGACCGCCGCATCGCAATCGGCGGCCATCGGCAGCTTTGCCGCCATGGACATCGCCAGGCAGACGGCGTGGCTCGGCAGCCAGGTCAACGCCAACGCGTTTGCGGCCTGGTCCGACGAAGACGTCCTGGCCATGGCGCAGGCCATGAAGCCCGAAACGCTGGTGCGCTGGCTCAAGGGCGAGGCGGCCAAGTTGCCCGAATATGAATACCGCATGCGCCGCCAGGAACGCGTGAAAGACCAGTGGCAAAGCCAACCTGCGCTCATGCTCATCCGCTACCGCAACGCCCCACGGCAGGTCTACGCGCGCTGGCTCAAGGGCGGCGCGCACGCCGGCCAGGAGATCATCTACGACGAAACCGTGCGCAAGGACGAGATGTATGGCCACCTTGGCGGGCTCGTCGGTTTTGTGGCGATCTGGAGTGCGCTGGACGGCTCGCTGGCCAAATCGCAGTCGAACCACACGGCGCGTGAGCTTGGGCTACAGTTCATCGTCGATTCGGTCGAGCGCGACGGACGTGCCCACGTGGCTGCCGGCGGCAGCGGCAAGTTCAACGAAGCCAAGGTGGTGACCGAAGACGGCGAGCGCATGCTGAGGCTGACCTGGGATGCACCAAGCGGGCCGCCCACGTTCTACGCCAAGCGCGTGCGCCTGTATTTCGACCTCAAAAACCCATGGGTTCGCATTGAAGAGGCGTGGGACGAATCGGGCAATCAGCTCGAGAAAATCGTCATTGAGAGCGTGACGCGCAAGACCTGGAACGACCAGACTTTCAACCCCAAAAATCCGGAATACAAGTTTTAGACTGCGGCCCCAAGACCGTTGTGGGCCAAGGCTCCGCCGTCCGGCGGACAGTATGAAACGAGACTAGGGGAAACCCCTTGTTGCGTGCGTACACGCTAGAGGAAAACTTCGGTCATCGCAGCGTAACCGAACAAAAGCGCTGCGTTATGCTGCGGAAACACAAATCGCCACACCAAGGCGTGATAACAATCCAATCCAGAGAGACAACCACATGAACCGCACTGCCCGCCGCTTTGCCGCAGCCTTTGCCTGCGCTGCCGCCAGCACCCTTGCTGCCCCCTTGGCACACGCCCAATCCACCGCAGAGGCCAACGTAGCCGCAAGCGCCAGCAATGGCAGCGGCACCAGCAGCGGCGGCGGCTTCAGCGGCTTCATGGACAACTACGTCTGGGGTCGCAACGTCATGGCGCTGGGCTGGTTCTACATCCGCCCGATGGATTCCGCCACGCCGCTGACCACCACCACCAGCGCGCTCGGCCTGGGCACCTACCAGTCGCCGGGAACTGACGTGAAAGTCAGTAACGCGAATACGCTGTCGCTCACGTTCACGCACTTCTTTAACGACAACATCGCCGGCACGTTCGTAGGCGGTGTTCCACCCAAATTCAACCTGTACGGCAGCGGTAATGTGATCGCCCCGGTGCCGGTGGTCGGGCCGCTGACGCTGATCAACCTGGGCCTGCCGCAGAACAACCCGGTCGCCACCGTGCGTGAATGGAGCCCGGCGATCGTCGCGCAGTACTACTTCGGCACCAAGGAAAGCAAGCTGCGGCCGTTCCTCGGCGCAGGCGTCAGCTACAACTTCTTCACCAATCTGCGCCTGAATTCGAACTTCGTGAACGCGCTGCAGAACCTGGGGCAGGTGCTGCAGCTCGGCATGGGACAGGTGCCGACGGGCCCGGCGAAGGTGACGGCGGAAACGTCGAGCTCGTGGACGCCGGTCGCCAACGTGGGCGTGTCGTATGAGTTCGCCAAGAACTGGACCGCCATCGGCACGGTGTCGTACCTGCCGCTGAAGACGACCTCCACCATCACGATCCGCAGCCAGCAAGGCCAGGTGCTGGCCGTCAACAAGACCGACATCAAGGTCGACCCGATCGTCTTCGGGCTGGCAGTGGGTTACAAGTTCTAAGCTGCAGAATTGCTCCATCGCAAAACGCCACCTTCGGGTGGCGTTTTTCATTGGGGCGCGACCCGATATCATGGCGGACTGTTACTCGCCGTTCACCGCGCCGATTCCGGATTCCTGCCCCCGAACGTACGCCACATCCATGACCCAGCCTTCCATCGCCATCGTCGGAGCCGGCATTGCCGGCGTTGCCTGTGCCAACGCGCTTGCCGCCGAAGGCATCGCCACCACGGTCTACGAGCAGGCCGCAGGCGTGGGCGGCAGGCTGGCGACTACGGTATTGCCCGAGGTGGCCCCGGCGTATGCGTTCGATCACGGAGCGCAGTCGTTCAACGTGCGCAGCGAAGCCTTCCGCCGTGCGGTGGACGCCGCTGGCCGTCAGGGCTCGGTGCTGCCGTGGCCCGCACGCTGGGGCCATCGCACTGTCGATGGGCTGGAAGCCGACCTCCGCGATGAAGCCCGCTATGTCGGCCTGCCCGGCATGGGCGCGCTGGTGCGCAGCCTGGCAGCACCGCTCGATGTGCGCTTCGGCCACGCTGTCACGCGTGTAACGCACGACGGCCGGCGCTGGACGGTCGAGCGCAACGACACGGACGCCGCCCATGCCGACTTCCTCGCCCTGGCCCTGCCCGCGCCCGAACTGCCCGCACTGTTTCACGGCGCCACGCCCGCTTCGCTGCAGGAAGCCATCGCCCCGGTGCAATACGCCCCGTGCTGGGCGCTGATGATGGGTTTTGCGCAAGCCCTGGACCTGCCGTATGACGGCATCCGCATCGACGACGACATGCTGGCCTGGGCGGCCCGCGACAACAGCAAACCGGGCCGCGTCATGGTCGATGAATCCTGGGTGGTGCATGCATCGCCGGGCTGGTCGGCCGCCCATGCCAACGACAGCCCCGAGCAGGCCCTCCATGCCATGCACGCCCGCTTTGCGGAAGCATTCCCGGGGACGCCGGAGCCCGATCTGATGGCCGTGCACCTGTGGCCGCACGCGCTGGTCGAGCAGTCTGCCGGCATGCCCTGCCACTGGGACGCCACCGCCCGCCTGGGCGCCTGCGGTGATTGGTGCGAAGGCCCGCGCGTGGAAGCCGCGTTCCTGAGCGGCGTTGCCCTGGCCGCTAAGATTGCCGAAGCGCTATAAGACTTCGGCCCGGAACGATACAATATCGGGTTGTCTCGTGTTTCGTGTGCCGGGTCGCTCACCCGGCGGTGGCTTTCTCCTGACGACGCCATGCGCACCCGACGCCAAGTTCTCGCCCTAGCCTTTGCTGCCATTGCTGCAGCATCGGCGCCGTTGCTGTCTCATGCGCAAGTCCTGCGCAACATTCCGGCGACGGCCCCGGCAGCCCAGTTGACCGTCAATTCGGCCAATACCGGCACGCTGAGTACCGGCAGCACCGGCATCGTCCGCATCCTGCTGTTGGGCTTCGGCAGCAGCAGCGCCGATATCCGCTTTGCCCCGGGCGTGCGGATCCTGTCGCTCGATGGGCGCCTGCTGCCGCCGGGCTCGGTGGTCGGCCAGACCTTCAAGGTGCGCTATCAGCTGGACTTGTATCAGCAGTTGCTGACAGCCTGGGTTGTCAGCGATGACGATTACAAGGCTGCGGTGGCGGCACAAAGTCAGGCGCAAGCGCAGTCCCAGTAGTCAGAACACTCCACGAAGCACGTGCCCCCAGGTCAACCACTGTGAACGGCACATGAAAAAAGTCTTCATCAAAACCTACGGCTGCCAGATGAACGAGTACGACTCGGACAAGATGTCCGACGTACTCAACGCGGCTGAAGGCCTCGTCCCCACCGACACGCCCGAAGATGCGGACGTGATCCTCTTCAACACCTGCTCCGTGCGCGAAAAGGCGCAGGAGAAAGTGTTTTCAGAACTCGGCCGCGTGAAGGCGCTCAAGGCGCTCAAGCCGGATCTCGTGGTCGGCGTGGGCGGCTGCGTGGCCAGCCAGGAAGGCGCGTCCATCGTCGCGCGTGCCCCTTACGTTGACGTGGTGTTCGGGCCGCAGACGCTGCACCGCCTGCCCGACCTGATCGCAGCACGCCGCCGCACGGGCCGCTCGCAGGTCGACGTGTCGTTCCCAGAGATCGAAAAGTTCGACCACCTGCCGCCCGCGCGCGTGGACGGCGCCAGCGCCTTCGTGTCGATCATGGAAGGCTGCTCGAAATACTGCAGCTACTGCGTGGTGCCGTACACGCGCGGCGAAGAGGTCTCGCGCCCGTTCGACGACGTGCTGGCCGAAGTGGCCGGCCTGGCCGAACAGGGCGTGCGGGAAGTCACGTTGCTGGGCCAGAACGTCAACGCCTATATCGGCAAGATGGGCGACACGAGCGAGCGTGCGGATTTCGCGCTGCTGCTCGAATACGTGGCCGAGATTCCGGGCATCGAGCGCATCCGCTACACGACCAGCCACCCGAAGGAATTCAGCTCGCGCCTGATCGAGGCCTATGCCACCAACCCGAAGCTCGTCGACCACCTGCACCTGCCCGTGCAGCATGGCTCCGACCGCATCCTGATGGCGATGAAGCGCGGCTACACGGTGCTCGAATACAAAAGCAGCATCCGCAAGCTGCGCGCGATCCGGCCAAATATCTCGATCGCCACCGACTTCATCGTCGGCTTCCCGGGCGAGACGGATGCGGACTTCGCCAAGACGATGGACCTGATTCACGAGATCGGCTACGACACATCGTTCAGCTTTATCTACAGCCCCCGCCCCGGCACGCCGGCCGCCAACCTGCCCGACGATACGCCGCAGGCCGTCAAGCTCGAACGCCTGAAACATTTGCAGGCGACCATCGAAGAGAACGTGGCGCGCATCAGCCAAGGCATGGTCGGCAGCGTGCAGCGCATTCTGGTGGAAGGTCCGTCGCGCAAGGATCCGACTGAACTGCACGGCCGCACCGAGAACAACCGTGTCGTCAACTTCGCCCTGCCCGATCTGCCGCAGGCGCGTCGCGACCAGCTGATCGGCCAGATGCTGGACGTGCGGATCGTGCACGCGTTCCCGCATTCGTTGCGTGGCGAAGTGGCCGAACAGCGTACGGCCAGCGCGACTCACTGATCATCAACACAACCCGACTTGATGAAACCCTCCATCGCAGAATTCACGGCGCCCAAGAACGACAACACGCGCCTGCAGAACCTGTGCGGGCCGCTGGACGAGAACCTGCGCCAGATCGAGCAGGCGCTGGACGTGACCATCAACCGGCGTGGCAGCAAGTTCACCGTGCGCGGCGCCAACGCGCAAGGCGCGACCAACGCCCTGGAGACGTTCTACAACGCCGCGCGCGATCCGCTGTCGGTGGACGATATCCAGCTTGGCCTGGTGGAAACCCGCCAGGTCGCCGCACATGGGGCTTACCTGCCGGAATCGGGCACCGACGAGCCGGACGGCAATGATCTATCGCCGGTGCTGCATACGCGGCGCACCGATCTGCATGGCCGCACGCCGATGCAGCGCGCGTACCTGCGCAATATCCTCTCCCACGACCTGTCGTTCGGCATCGGCCCGGCGGGTACGGGCAAGACGTATCTGGCCGTCGCCTGCGCGGTGGATGCGCTGGAGCGCGACGCCATCAAGCGCATCGTACTGACGCGCCCGGCGGTGGAAGCCGGCGAACGCCTCGGCTTCCTGCCCGGCGACCTCGCGCAAAAGGTGGACCCGTACCTGCGCCCGCTGTACGACGCGCTGTACGACCTGCTCGGCTTCGACAAGACGCAGAAGATGTTCGAGCGCCAGATGATCGAGATCGCGCCGCTGGCCTACATGCGCGGGCGCACGCTCAATCACGCCTTCATCATCCTGGACGAAGCGCAGAACACCACGCCGGAACAGATGAAGATGTTCCTCACGCGGATCGGCTTCGGCTCCAAGGCGGTGATCACCGGCGACACAACGCAGATCGATCTGCCGCGCGGCCAGAAGAGTGGCCTGGTCGAAGCGCAGCACGTGCTGCGTGACGTGCGCGGCGTTGCGATGACGCGCTTTACGAGCGTCGACGTGGTGCGGCACCCGCTGGTGGCCCGCATCGTCGAGGCCTATGACGAATTCCATGCCCAGCATAAAGATGCATAAGGACGCCTGAACGTGGCTAAAGCAAAAACCGATACCAAAGCAAAAACCAAGAAGACCCAACCCGCGGCCGCGGAGTCGCTCGGCCCGCGCGTTGACGTGTTCGACGCCCAAGGCAAACCGAAGACGGTGGATGCGAGCGCGCTGCGCATTGCGTTCGCCGATGGTCGCAGCCTGATCCTGGGCCTGCCGAATACCGTCGATGGGGCGATCACCCTCGTTGCCGAGCACGCCGACGCCGACATGCACGCCATGCTTTCGCTGCGCCCGGAGCACCACGACAGCATCACGTTGCGCATCGAAACCCAACCCGCTGAATTGGCAGACTCCACGGAAGAAGCCTTCGACGACGACACCGCCGGCGCCGAGATGCTCACGCTCGACCTGACGGTGCAGTACGGCGATGAACTGAAGGCTGCCGCCCGCAAGGCACTGCCGAAAGAGCGCGACATCGAAGCGTGGATCGCCCCGGCACTGTTTGCCGATGCGCAGCTCAACGTGCGCTTTGTCGGCGAAGAAGAAGGTCGCACGCTCAACCGCACCTACCGCGGCAAGGACTACGCCACCAATGTGCTGACCTTCTCTTACGCCGAGAGCGCGGAAGACCCGGTGTCGGCCGACATCGTGCTGTGCTGTGCGGTGGTTGAAAAGGAGGCAAAGGAACAGAAGAAGCCGCTGACCGCGCACTACGCACACCTGATCGTGCACGGCGCGCTCCACGCCCAGGGCTACGACCACGAAGACGCGGCGGATGCAAAGGAAATGGAAGGCATTGAAACGGAGATCCTCCGCGACCTCGGTTTTGCCGATCCCTACGCAGATCGCTAGAGCGCAACGCCCCTGATGTTCAAACGCCGGCCTCCCGCCGGCGTTTTGCTTTTGCATGTTCCATTCTTGCAGCGTGGTGTTTCAGCGATGAATCAACCCGCAATAACGCAAAGCCAGTCCTGACAACGGTCTACGGGTTTCCCTCCGCCATTCGGCGCATGCTCGCGCCGTTCGAATCGCGCATACGCGTCGCACAGGCCATCGGCCATCCGGCACCCTCGTCGCTCTCCGTATGGCGCATGGGTTTTGCCGTAGCGATTTCTATCCTCCACGCATAAGCCGCCACGCGAGCGCGCTTAGCGAACTCGGCGCAAACGAGCGCCATCGGCCAAACCCACACGCAGATGGGTCAGGCCACTCCGGGGAGGTCATCATGCGTCAACGCTTCATGGACAGCATTCCGTGGACCACGCTGCTGGTTGGCGTGGGTGTCGGCACGGCGCTCGCGGTCGCGCCCCGCATCGCGCACGCTGATCACAAGCAATCGTGCTACGCGGGCATCGTCATCGTGTTCGACGGCGCCTGGCATCCGGGCGCGGTCGTCGGTTGCCGCACGGTCAACATCTCCGACAGCAACAACGTGGTTGGCGCCGAGGTGAACCTGATGGTCGCGCAAGGCACCATCCGGCCCCGCGTGCAGGCCGTGGTGGGCAGCACCAGCGTGCAGGCGCTCATTGGCGGCGGCTACGACTTTGCAAGCAGCAAGGCGCTGGTGGGCGTCGGGGCGACGGGCGACCACTGGCTCGCCGGCGTCGACAAGGAAATCGCAGGACGCTGGACGGCCTACGGCGGCGCGAGCACGCTGGGGCGGTATCACAGCAATTCCCGTCCTGCAGACCCGGCACCGGCGGCAACCCCGCCCACCAGCAATAGCGACGCACCGCCCCCGAGCGGCAACAACGCGCCACCGTCCAAGCCCAGCCCGACGCCAGCCCCTGCACCCGGTGCGTCGCCCAGCCCTGGCCCCACGCCGGCACCCACACCGAGCCCCGGGCCCAGTCCGTCGCCAGCTCCATCGCCGAGTCCGAGTCCAACGCCGACACCAGCTCCAACACCCACACCAACGCCGAGCCCATCGCCCGTCCCATCGCCGTGCGGGAGCTGCCACGACGGCGGTCACCATCACGGCCACCACCATGATCATGATCACGATCACGATCACGGCGGCCATCATGGGGGGGACCACGACCATGGCGGCGACGGTCATCACGGTGGCGACCACGGCCACGGCGGCGACGGTCATCACGGTGGGGATCACGACCACGGCGGCGACGGTCATCACGGTGGGGATCACGACCACGGCGGCGACGGTCATCACGGTGGGGATCACGACCACGGCGGCGACGGTCATCACGGTGGGGATCACGACCACGGCGGCGACGGTCATCACGGTGGGGATCACGACCACGGCGGCGACGGCAACCGCGGCCACCACGACGGTGAGGATCACCACGGCAGCAACGGTCATCACGACGGCGAGGGCCAGGGTAAAGGCAACCACGGAGCAGACCATGACCGCGGCGGCGAGGGCGACGACTCTGGGGGACAGAGGCAGCATCACGGTCAGGGCGATGGAGTTCCGGGCCGGAACGACCGTCACCAAGACGACGAGGGCAGCAACGCGCATGGCAATGGCCAACAACGCGGCACCAACGGTGGGCACGACTGAACGCTTCCGCGTCGGCAGATCGTCCGCCTGAATGCGCCTGAATCGGGCCTCCAGAAGTGGAATAAGACGCACTTCTCGGGGCCGGGCGGCCAGCCCGCGTCATCGGGGCGACAGGTCTTTTGGTGTATGCTGGGCCGATGTTTAACGACGCGCGACCGCGCCATGAATGATCCGTATCCCAGTCCGAAGCCAGCCGACAAACCCCGCTCGCTGCTGGAACGCCTGACCGACCTTATCTCGCCCGAGCCCGAATCGCGGGCCGAGCTGCTCGAAATCCTCCAAGACGCCCATGCGCGCAGCCTGATCGACGCCGACTCTCTGTCGATGATCGAAGGGGTGTTCCAGGTCTCAGACCTGTGTGCGCGCGACATCATGATCCCGCGCGCGCAGATGGATGCGCTGAACATCGCCGACGCGCCGTCAGAATTCATCCCGTTCGTGCAGGAAGCCGCGCATTCGCGCTTCCCTGTCTACGAAGGCAGCCGCGACAACATCATCGGCATCCTGCTCGCGAAGGATCTGCTGCGCTTCTACACCGACGAAGGCTTCGATGTGCGCGACATGCTGCGCCCGGCCGTGTTCATTCCTGAATCGAAGCGTCTGAACGTGCTGCTGCGTGACTTCCGCGTCAACCGCAACCATATCGCCATCGTCGTCGATGAATACGGCGGCGTAGCAGGCCTCATCACCATTGAAGATGTGCTCGAGCAGATCGTTGGCGACATCGAAGACGAATACGACTTCGATCAGGAAGAAGACAACATCCTGCCGACCGCCGATGGCCACATGCGCGTGCGCGGGCTGACCGAAATCAGCCAGTTCAACGAAGCCTTCGGCACGCATTTCTCCGACGAAGACGTCGATACCGTGGGCGGGCTGCTGTCCAACCACCTGGGCCGCGTGCCGCACCGGGGCGAAAAGATCGTCATGGGCACGCTGCAATTCGACGTGCTGCGCGCCGATGCGCGCCAGGTGCAGGTGCTGCTCGTGCGCCGCCTCACCACGCCGGCCGGCGGCAGTGCCACGGCCGACACTTCTGGTTCTCATCCCGCCTGATCCTTCCGTGCCCGCTCAGTTCTCTTCCCCTGCCGCACCGTCGCGTCGGCAGGACGCACAAGCTGTGCCGCTCGCGCGGTTGCGTTTTGCGATGCCGCTGGCAGCGCTGCTTGGCGTCATGCATACGCTGTCGTTCGCGCCGAACCACTGGTGGTGGCTGCAGATACTCTCCCTGACGGGCTTGGCCGCGCTCGTGCAGCGCGCGCCTCGCTTGCGTGATGCGGCGTGGATTGGCTATGCCTTTGGGCTCGGCTGGTTCCTGTCGGGCGTCTGGTGGCTCTATATCAGCATGCACGTCTACGGCGACATGCCGGCCTGGATGGCGGCGCTGGCCGTGCTGCTGTTTGCCGGCTATCTGGCGCTGCATCCGGCGCTGGCGGTGTGGGCATGGCAGTGGCTGACACGACGCGGGCGGTGGTCCGGTGCTGCATCGGCGCTGGTATTTGGTGCGGCATGGGCCGTCACTGAATGGCTGCGCGGCACCGTGTGGACCGGCTTTCCGTGGATCAACGGCGGCTACGCACACACCGATGGCCCGTTGGCCGGCTACGCGCCGCTGGTCGGCGTCTACGGCATCGTGCTGATTGCCGCCGTGCTGGCCGGCCTGCTGTGCGTCGCAGCCGAGCGCCGCCTGCACTGGCTGGCTGGCATTGCGGGAGCGCTCGTGGTGGCGGCCGGCTGGCCGCTGCACGGCGTTGCATGGACACAGCCGGTGGGCAAGCCGATCTCCGTGCGTCTGTTGCAGGGCAATGTGCCGCAGGACGTGAAATTCCAGCAGACCGGCATCGAGCGCTCGCTCGAGCTGTACACCAAAATGGTGACAGAGAAACCCGCGCAGCTCGTGGTCACACCCGAGACGGCTTTCCCGATCATGATTCAGGAGATGCCGCAGGAGATCGCGCTGGCCCTCCGCACCTATGTGGATACCACCGGCTCCAGCGTGCTGTTCGGCGCCGCCAGCGAGGACTCGCGCGTCGATTACACCAACAGCGTGTTCGGCATCGGCCCGCAATTCCAGGGCGTGTACCGCTACAACAAGCACCACCTCGTGCCCTTCGGCGAGTTCATCCCCCTCGGTTTCCACTGGTTCGTCAACATGATGAACATGCCGCTGGGCGATTTTCGGCGCGGGCTGCCCGTGCAGCCGTCCATGGCGGTGGCCGACCAGCGCGTCGCACCCAACATCTGCTACGAGGATTTGTTTGGCGAGGAAATTGCCGCCTCGCTTCGGCACGCAGACCAGCCGGCCACGATGCTCGCCAACGTGACGAACCTTGCATGGTTTGGCGACACGATCGCGCTGGACCAGCATCTGCAGATCTCGCGCATGCGGGCGCTTGAAACGGGCCGTCCGATGCTGCGCGCCACCAACACGGGCGCGACCGCCGTGGTGCGGCCGGACGGCAGCGTTCAGGCGCGCCTGCCGGTGTTTACGCTGGGCACGCTGCAGGCTGACGTGCAAGGCACGCAAGGCCTCACGCCATTCGTACGGGCCGGCAACGGGCCCGCGCTGGGCCTTGGCGCGCTGGTTCTGCTGGCGGCATTCGTGCGCCGCCGTCGGGCATCGGCAGATTGATGGTTCAGCCTCCGGAGGGCTTTCGAGCCACTTTCCGGAGTCGCTGACAAAAAACGCTAAAATTCAATGTTTTACGGCGGGCAGGGAGCCAGGCGCTTCTCGTGCCCGCCGCTGCATTCCACCGTCGCGCCGCGCAACGCATCGTTCCGGCGGACCAACGGGTACCACCATGCTCACCTTCCAGCAACTCATCCTCAAGCTGCAGTCGTACTGGGACGCCCAGGGCTGCGCCCTGCTGCAGCCGATCGATCTCGAAGTCGGCGCCGGCACGTCGCACGTGCACACTTTCCTGCGCGCGATCGGCCCGGAGCCGTGGCGTGCCGCCTATGTGCAACCGTCGCGTCGCCCCAAGGACGGGCGCTACGGTGAGAATCCGAACCGCCTGCAGCATTACTACCAATATCAGGTGGTGTTGAAGCCCGCGCCGGAAAACATCCTTGACCTGTATCTCGGTTCGCTGGAAGCACTGGGCCTGGACCTGAAGCAGAACGACGTCCGCTTTGTGGAAGACGACTGGGAAAACCCCACGCTTGGCGCCTGGGGCTTGGGCTGGGAGGTCTGGCTCAACGGCATGGAAGTCACGCAATTCACGTACTTCCAGCAGGTCGGCGGGCTGGACTGCAAACCCGTGACCGGTGAGATCACCTACGGCATCGAGCGACTGGCGATGTACCTCCAGCAGGTCGAGAACATCTACGATCTGGTCTGGACGGAGTGGGAAGAGCCGGGCCCGAACGGCCCCGTGAAGCGCCGCCTGACCTACGGCGACGTCTATCACCAGAACGAAGTCGAGCAATCGACCTACAACTTCGAGCAGGCAGACACGACCGTTCTGTTCCGCCGCTTTGCCGAGCACGAAGCCGAAGCGAAGCGCCTGATGGGCGTGCGCGCAGAAGGCGACGCCACGGCTGAGGGCGACGCACCTGTCGTGCAACTGGCCCTGCCGGCCTACGAGCAGGTGCTCAAGGCCGGCCACACCTTCAACCTGCTGGATGCGCGCGGTGCAATTTCGGTGACGGAACGCGCGGCTTACATCGGCCGCATCCGCAACCTGTCGCGTCTGGTCGCGCAGGCTTACTACGACTCGCGCGAACGCCTCGGCTTCCCGATGTGCGGCACAGCCGCCGCCAAGACGACGGAGGCCGCATGACGGCCAACCGAGCACGGCGTGGCCTGGCGCTGCTGACGGCAGCGTCCATCGCCGCGCTGGCGCTACCGGCGAGCGTTGCGCAAGCGGCACGGCATCGCACGTCCAAGGCGGCATCGACAGAGAAGGTTTTCGTCGTGCCCAGCACCCTGACGCAGCTTTGCGTGTCCGATTCCAAGCCGCTGCAGCAAGCGCTGAGCACGGCCTGGACGCCGCCTCCGCCGTCGCTCGACCAATGGACGAGCCTGGTGCGCACGATGGCGTGCGACCTGTCCGGCGCGCGTGACCTCGGCTGGCATCGCGTGCCGTTGCGCACCTACGTGACGGCCCTGCGCTTTCCACTGACATGGGTGGAATGGCAAGGCACCGGCGCCAAGGCACAGCGCCGCGCGCGCGTGTTCCGCTCGGCGGCGCAATTGCCGAGCCGCCTGGAATTCAACGTGTCCGGCACGCTGCAAGAAGTGCGTTACGACGCGCGACGGGGCTTGCTGTCGGCGCGCTTCCTGCGCCGCGATGCGGCCGCGCCCGGCACCACCCCTGCGCCGATTGCACCGCCTCCGCCGCCGGGCCAGTGCGCCGGCACACAATTGCAATTCCAGCAGCAGAACGGCGTGTGGCTGCTTTCGGGCGTGGAGCCCGTTCCCGGCTCGCCCTGCTGATCACCGACCCGAACCGCACAACGTACCGCCGCACCTGATCTGAACACCCTGCGGCGCAGAACAACGACGTCACCGATTCAAACGCTATGTCCACCCTCCTGATCGAACTGCTGACCGAAGAACTGCCGCCCAAGGCGCTGGCCCGCCTGGGCGAGGCGTTTGCACGCGGCCTGTTTGACGGTCTGTCGGCGCAAGGCCTGCTCGAAGAGGGCGCCGCCGTGGAAGGATTTGCCACGCCGCGCCGCCTGGCCGCATCGATCACCGGCGTGCGCCGCACTGCGCCCGATCGCGAGTTGCGCGAGAAGGTGCTGCCCGTGACCATCGCCTTCGATGCCGAGGGCAAGCCCGCAGCGCCGCTGGTCAAGAAGCTGGCCGCACTGGCCAAGACCGTGGGCGTGGAGGCCATCGCCCCCGAATCGCTGGAACGCGCGCCCGACGGCAAGGCCGAAGCGCTGTTTTATCGCTACACCGCACGCGGCGCCGTGCTGGCTGACGGCCTGCAGACTGCACTGTCGCAAACCGTCGCCAACCTTCCGATCCCGAAGGTGATGACGTATCAGCGCCCGAATGGCGAGAACGTCCAGTTCGTGCGCCCCGCCCACAAGCTGATTGCGCTGCTCGACAGCGAGGTCATCCCCGTCAGCGCGTTCGGCCTGCAATCGGGCAACGTGACGCTGGGCCACCGTTTCCTGTCGGCTGGCGAAATCGTCATCCAGGACGCCGCGTCGTATGCGAGCACGCTGGAGTCGCAAGGCAAGGTCATCGCCGGCTATGGCAAGCGCAAGGAGGCCATCCGCGCCGAACTGCTCAAGACCGCCGGCGCCGATACGGTCGTTATGCCCGAAGCGCTGCTCGATGAGGTGAACGCGTTGGTCGAATGGCCCGTGGTCTACCCCTGCCATTTCGAGGAAGCGTTCCTCGCCGTACCGCAGGAGTGTCTGATCCTGACCATGCAGACCAACCAGAAGTACTTTGCGCTGACCGACGCGCAGGGCCATCTGCGCAACCGCTTCCTGATCGTCTCGAACATCGCCACGGATACACCCGAGGCCATCATTCAAGGCAATGAGCGCGTGGTGCGTCCGCGCCTGGCCGACGCCCGCTTCTTCTTCGAGCAGGACAAGAAAAAGCCGCTGGCCGACCGCGTGCCGCTGCTCTCGCGCGTGGTCTATCACAACAAGATCGGCACGCAGCTTGAGCGTGTGTCGCGCCTGCAGGCCATCGCGGGCCAGCTGGCCGAGAAGCTCGGCGCGGATGTTGCTCACGCCTCGCGCGGCGCGCTGCTGGCGAAGGCCGATCTGCTGACCGACATGGTGGGCGAGTTCCCCGAGCTGCAAGGCACGATGGGCACGTACTACGCCCGCCACGACGGCGAACCCGACGACGTGGCGCTGGCCTGCTCCGAACACTACCAACCGCGCTTTGCCGGCGACGCGCTGCCCAGCACCGCCACCGGTACCGTGGTGGCGCTGGCCGACAAGCTGGAAACGCTGGTCGGTATCTGGGGCATCGGTCTGCAACCCACGGGCGAGAAAGATCCGTTCGCGCTGCGCCGCCACGCGCTGGGCATCCTGCGCATGCTGATCGAGAAGCCGCTCGCGCTCACGATCGACGATGCGCTGCAGATTGCCGCCGCCGGCTTCGACGGCATCGCCGCCGTCAAACCGGACCTCGCCGCCATCTCTGACTTCCTCTACGACCGCCTGCGCGGCTACCTGAAGGACAAGGGCTACAGCACCAACGAGGTCGAAGCCGTGGTGAGCCAGCGCCCGCAGCGCCTGGACGACATCGTCGCGCGCCTGGAAGCCGTGCGCGCCTTTGCAGCCCTGCCGCAGGCCGCAGCGCTGGCGGCCGCCAACAAGCGCATCACCAACATCCTGAAGAAGACGGACGTGGCCATTGGTGCCGTGCAGCCGCCGCTGCTCAAGGAAGACGCCGAGCGCGCGCTGCATCAATCCGTGGTTGCAGCGGAGCCGCAGGTGCACGACGCCTTCGCACGCGGCGATTTCACCACTGCGCTCAAGACGCTGGCCGGCCTGCGCGAAGCGGTCGACACCTTCTTTGACGGCGTGATGGTGATGGCCGACGACACCGCGCTGCGCGATAACCGCCTGGCGTTGCTGGCTGAACTGCACGGACTGATGAACCGCGTCGCGGACATCTCCAAGCTGGCCGCCTGATCGGCACCCCAAGCACCGTTCGGAGCCCACCATGCCCCACGTTCCCAAACTGGTGATTCTCGACCGCGATGGCGTTATCAACCGCGACAGCGACCAGTTCATCAAGTCGCCTGACGAGTGGATCGCGCTCGACGGCAGCCTGGAAGCCATTGCCGAGCTGAACCAGGCCGGCTACCAGGTGGTGGTGGCAACCAACCAGTCGGGTATCGGGCGCGGCCTGTTCGAGGCCGCTGCGCTCAACGCCATGCACGAGAAGATGTACAAGGCGCTTGCCACCTCCGGCGGGCGCGTCGATGCCGTCTTCTTCTGCCCGCACACCGCCGCCGATGCCTGCGAATGCCGCAAGCCCAAGGCCGGCATGCTGCGCGAGATCGCACGCCGCTTCGACATGGACCTGACCGGCGTGCCGGTCGTGGGAGATTCGCTGCGCGACTTGCAAGCCGGTGTAGAAGTCGGTGCCGTGCCCCACCTCGTATTGACCGGCAAGGGCGCCAAGACCCGCGATGCCGGCAACCTGCCCCCAGGCACCCAGATTCACGAGGACCTGCGGGCGTTTGCGCGTTCGCTGCTGTCTCCCGTGTCCCAGGGCACGCCCACGCGCGCCCCTTGAATTCGCCCCCAATGACTTTTATCCGTTCGCTGCTGTACCTGGTTTTCCTGATCGTTTGGACACCGATTTACGCGGTGGCCTGCTTCATCGTCTTTCCGTTCATGAACCCGCACCGCCGCTTCTGGATGGTGTCCGGCTGGACAAAGTCTGCAATCTGGATGGCACGCTGGCTGCTCGGCATCCGCTGGCAATACCAGGGCTGGGAGAACATCGAGGAAGCCGTCGCCACCAACAAACAGGTTGTGCTGCTCTCCAAGCACCAGTCGGCGTGGGAAACCATGGCCTTCGTCGCGACCATGCCGCGCCCGTTGTGCTACGTCTTCAAGCGCGAGCTGCTGTTTGTACCGTTCTTCGGGTGGGCGCTCGGCATGCTCAAAATGGTGCACATCAACCGCAAGGACGGCGCCAATGCGTTCGCCTCGGTCGCGCGCCAGGGCAAGGAGCGCCTTGCAGATGGCGCGTGGGTGATCATGTTTCCGGAAGGCACGCGCACGCGTTCGGGCGACCCGAAGCCGCGTTACAAAAGCGGCGGTGCGCGCTTTGCCGTGGATACCGGCGCATGGGTCATCCCGATCGCGCACAACTCCGGCCGTGTGTGGCCGCGCAATTCGTTCCTGAAGCATCCGGGCCTGATTACGCTGTCGGTCGGGCCGGCCATCTCGAGCGCCGGCAAAACCAGCGACGAACTCAATCGCGAAGTCGAAACGTGGATCGAAACAGAAATGCGTAGAATCGACGCCGATAGCTACCGCGAGCACGCATGAAACTGCTGCGCCCACCGACTTCGCCCATCCCCGCCGACAGCGTCCAGCTTGAGTTACCGCTGCTCGCGCCCGAAGCCCCGTCGGCATCGCAGCCGCCTGACACGTCCCTCCTTGCTCCGCCCGGACTCGACTTTTCCACCGCACCGCTCGGCCCCAATCAGCGCCGCCTGACCTTGGGCGAGCGCGCGCTCATCTATAACCTCAAGCGTTCATCGCGGCGCACCATCGGCTTCGTCATCGATGACCGGGGCCTGTCGATCACGGCACCGCGCTGGGTCACGCTCGCCGAGATCGAACACGCCATCGCCGAAAAACAGAAGTGGATCTTCGCCAAGCTGGCCGAATGGCGCACGAGCGCCGCACGCCGCATGCTGCCGCAGATGGAGTGGCAGGACGGCGCCGCACTCCCCTTCCTCGGCAAGACGATCACGCTCAAGCTGGAATCGCCCATCGGCGCATTGATGTTCGATGCCGACAGCAGTGTGCTGCACCTGGGCCTGCCACCCAGCACCACTGATCAGCAGATCAAGGACCGCGTGCAAGGCTGGCTGCAGACGCAGGCGCGACGCCTCTTCGGCGAGCGCCTGGAGGTGTACGCCGAGCGCCTGGGCGTGCGGCATAGCGCGTATGCGCTGTCCTCCGCCGCGACGCGTTGGGGAAGCTGCACCGCCGACGGCAAGATCCGCCTGAACTGGCGCCTCGTGCATTTCCCCCTCAGCTTGATCGACTACGTGGTTGCCCATGAGCTCGCGCATCTCAAAGAGATGAACCACAGCCCGCGCTTCTGGGACACGGTGGAATCGATCTTCCCTGAGTTTCGTGAGGCGCGGGAGCAACTGCGCTCGCATCCGCCGGAATACCTGCCGGCATTCTGATCCCGCCAGGCCGGCGCCACCGAGGCGGATGCGCCGGTGGCAGAACATGGCTGCCCTGCAGGGTCCGCCACACCCCCCTACAATATTGCCTTCCCGCAGTTCTCCAGGAAGGAAATCCCCATGCGAATGCTCCACACCATGCTGCGCGTCGGCGACATGCAGCGCTCGATCGACTTCTACACCAAGGTGCTCGACATGCAGTTGCTGCGCACCAGCGACAACCCCGAGTACAAGTACTCGCTGGCGTTCGTCGGCTACGGCCCGGAAGCCAGCAACACGGTCATCGAACTGACCTACAACTACGGGGTGAGCGAGTACGAACTCGGCACGGCATTCGGGCACTTGGCCATCGAGGTCGACGATGCCGCACAAGCCTGCGACCAGATCCGCAACGCCGGCGGCAAGGTCACGCGTGAAGCGGGTCCGGTCAAGGGCGGCAGCACCATCATCGCGTTTGTGGAAGATCCGGACGGCTACAAGATCGAGCTGATCCAGGCGCGCTCGATGCCCGATGGCAACCGCCACTGACGCCATCCGCCGGCCGCTGGACGGCACCGCCATCGGCCTGATGGTGGTGCTGTGCATGTGCTGGGGCTTTCAGCAGGTTGCCATCAAGGTGGCCGCGCACGACGTGGGCCCCGTCATGCAGGCCGGTGTGCGCTCGGCCATCGCATCGGTTCTGGTGTTTGCGTTTGCGCTCTGGCGCGGCACGTGCCTCTCGTTGCGCGACGGCACGCTGGCAGGCGGCCTGATTGCCGGCGTGCTGTTCGGTGTCGAGTTCCTGTGCATCTTCATCGGCCTGGGCTACACGACTGCCTCGCGCATGGCGGTGTTCCTCTACACGGCGCCGATCTTCACGGCGCTCGGCCTGCACTTTTTCGTGCCGGGCGAACATCTGCGCCCGCGCCAGTGGGCGGGCATCGGCATTGCATTTGCGGGGATCGTGCTGGCGTTTGCCGACGGTGTCATACACCCGGCGGCCGGGCCGTCGACCTCGTTGGGCGACGCGCTGGGCGTGGTGGCAGGCGCGCTGTGGGGCGCGACGACCATCGTCGTGCGGGCAAGCAAGCTCTCCGAGGCACCGGCGGCGAAGACGCTGCTGTACCAACTGGCCGTCTCGGCCGTGCTGCTGCTGTTGATGGCGGCGGGCACTGGCGAGGCCTTTACCGCAAACCTGACACCGACCGCGCTGGCCAGCCTCGCTTACCAGTCCGTGCTGATCGCGTTCGCCAGTTACCTGACGTGGTTCTGGCTGCTGCGCCGCTATCTGGCGTCTCGGTTATCGGTGTTCTCGTTCCTGACGCCGCTGTTTGGCGTGGCGTTTGGCGTGCTGCTGTTGCATGAGCCGGTGGGCCTGCGGTTTGCGCTGGCGGCAACGCTCGTGCTGTCGGGCATCCTGCTCGTCAATCTTCGCTGAGATCGGAAACGCTGCCGGCGATGCGGTTCGCCGGCAGCGCATTCGCCACCGCCACGAAGTCTTCCACCGGCACCTCTTCTGCGCGGCGGCTCAGGTCAAAGCCGAGCGCGTCGAAATCAACCACGTCTCTTAGTGCGCCCAGGGTGTTGCGCAGCACCTTTCGCCGCTGCGAAAACGCCATCGTCACCACCGTGCCCAACGCGCGCATGTCGACGGGCGCATACGGCGATTTGTCGGCCGGCCACGGAATCATCCGCACCACCGCCGAATCCACCTTGGGAGGCGGGTTGAACGAGCCCGGCGGCACATCCAGCACCAGCTCCATGTAATAGCGCACCTGCAGCATCACCGACAGCCGGCTGAAGGCCTTGCTGCCCGGCGCGGCGACCATGCGGTCGACCACTTCTTTCTGGAGCATGAAATGCTGGTCGCGCACGCGGTCGGCGAACGTGGCCAGATGGAACAGCAGCGGGCTCGAGATGTTGTACGGCAGGTTGCCGACAATGCGCAGCGGCCGGTCCGCCTCCAGCAGCGCGCCGAAATCGAACGCCAGCGCGTCGCCGGCATGCACGACCAGCCGATCGCCGAAACGCTTCTGCAAGCGTGCGACAAGATCACGGTCCAGCTCGACCACCTGCAGGGTGCGCACGCGCTCCATCAGCGGGATGGTGAGTGCGCCGAGGCCCGGGCCGATCTCGACGAGCACATCGTCGGGCTTCGGATCAATGGCGGCGACGATGGCGTGGATCACGCCGTCATCGACCAGGAAGTTCTGGCCAAAGCGCTTGCGGGCCTGGTGCCCCTGGTGAACGCCGGTCGTGGATCGTGCCATTGCGAACTCGAAATCGATAAGGTGAAGAAATTCAGGAACGTGCCGTGTGCCGCGCCATGGCGATGGCGGTATCGATCGCCTCGATCATGCTGCCGAATTCGGCGCGGCCCGTGCCCGCCAAGTCCAGCGCCGTACCGTGGTCCACCGACGTGCGCACGAATGGCAAACCCAGCGTGATGTTCACGCCGTGGCCGAAGGTGCCGTACTTGAGCGGCGCCAAGCCTTGATCGTGGTACATCGCCAGCACGCAATCGGCATCGGCCAGAAGGCGCGGCTGGAACAGCGTATCGGCCGGATAAGGACCGCGCGCATCGATTCCGCGCGCACGGGCACGGGCGATGGCCGGCTCGATCACTTCGATCTCTTCCCGCCCGAGGTGACCAGATTCACCCGCATGCGGATTCAACCCCGTCACGAGGATGCGCGGTGCAGTCAAGCCGAAGCGTGTGCGAAGATCACGCTGCACGATGTCCAGCGTTTCGTCGAGCACCGCTGGCGTGATGGCGTCCGGCACCTCGCGCAGCGGCAAGTGCGTCGTCGCCAGCGCCACGCGCAGCATGGCGTTGTCGTGCGCCGGTTGCGGACCAGCGAGCATCATCACCACGCGCGGCGTGCGGCTGCGCTCGGCCAGATACTCGGTGTGGCCGGTAAATGGCACCCCTGCGTCGTTGATCGTGCTTTTCTGCACCGGCGCCGTGACCATCGCGTCGTAACGCATGCCGTCTGCCGTGCCGATCAGGCAGCCGTCGATGGCCGCGTCGAGCAGGTCCAGCACATAGCGGCCGTTGGCGTCATCAAGCGCGCCGGCGCGCACGGGTGCACCCAGCGGGCGCTCCACCATCGACAGTGCCGTAGAGACAACGCGCCAGAAATCGCCCTGCCCCATCGCGTCGGCGCGCGCCTGCAGCAAAGCGGCATTGCCCATCACATGCCACTGCACATCGGCGTAACGCGGCGACGCCTGTCGTGCCAGGTGCAACAGCGCAGCCACGGTGATGTCGGGGCCGATACCAGCGGGTTCGCCAGTGGTGATGGCAATGTTCAGCATGCAGCGCTTTCCTGCGATGGTTTCTGAAGCGATCTAGAAACGCCACGGCCGCCCGCAGGCGGCCGTGAGCGATGCGGATGTCCGTAGCTTACTGCTGACGGTTCACGCGGTATTCCACGTGTGCCGAATCGCGCAGCTCACGCAGCCAGTCCTCATAGGCGGCCTGGACTTTCTGCTCGCGAATCACCGACCGTGCGTAGTCGCGTTGGCGGTCTCCCGACACCTCGGCTTCACGGCGGCCTTCCACCTGGATCAGATGCACGCCGAACTGGCTCTGCACCGGCTGCGACACATCACCCGGCTTGAGCTGGTTCATGGCCTGCTCAAATTCCGGCACCAGCTGGCCCGGCGACACCCAGCCCAGCTCGCCACCCGCACCGGCAGAGCCGTCCTGCGAATACCGACGTGCCGCATCGCCAAAATCGTAACCGTGGACAATGCGGTCACGCAGGCCCATCAATTGCCGGCGCGCGTCGTCCGCCGACATCGTCGGACCGGTCTTGATCAGGATGTGGCGGACCTGCGTCTGCTGCACCTTGGCGGCAATCGCGGTGCCCGGCGCGCGCTTGTCCAGCAGCTTGATCACGTGATAACCGGCCGGGCTTTCGACCACCTGGCTCGCCACTTGGCCGGCCTTCATGTCGACCACGGCGTTGGCAAACACAGCCGGCAGGCGACCGATCGGACGCAGCCCAAGCTCACCACCTTGCGAGGCGTCCTGTGCGCCCGAATTGTCACGCGCCAGCTTGGCGAAATCGGCACCGCTCTGCGCTTGCTTGAGCAGACTTTCGGCCTTGCTACGCGCTGCAGCCTTCTCGGCGTCCGTGGCGCCCTCGGCGACGGGCACGAGAATTTGCGCGACGTTGTATTGCTGCTCGCCCGCCGGGGCCGTGCCGCCGCCCTGCTGCGCCAGGTAGTTGTCGATCTCACCGTCGTAGACCTGCACCTTCGAGTCGACCTCGCGCTCACGCAGGCGCGCCAGGAGGATTTCCTGACGCAGGTCGTCGCGGTACTTGTCGTACGTCATGCCGGCGTCCTTCAGCTTGCTCTTGAGCTGCGGGACGGACAGGTTGTTGCGCTGGGCCACGCTTTCCACAGCGCGATCCACATCGGCATCGGACACGCGGATGCCGCTCTCCTTGGCGGTCTGCGCCTGCACGCGCTCCAGGATCAGCTGTTCAAGCACCTCGCCCAGCATATCCGCGCGCGGGGGCAGCGGCCGGTTCTGCGCACGGAACGTGCGCTCGACCAAGTCGGCGCGATTGAGCAGTTCACGGCGGGTGATGACGTCGGTGTTGACCACGGCCACCACTTCGTCGACGAGTTGGCTGCGCGGCGCACCCGGGGCAGTCGGCTCTGGCAGCGTGCCCTGCAGCAGCGGCTGGCTCGGCGACGAACCCGGGTTGGCGAAGATGCCGCGCACCGGTGCAGTCTTCTTTGCCGATTGCGCTTGCTGCGCATGGACGGCTGACGACAGCGTGGTCCCCGCCATCAGCGCGACCAGCACGCCGGTGGCAACACGCAAGCGGCCCAGAGGAGCCACACGCGTGGCGAAAGCGGTCGATTGGAAAGCCATGATGTCGTTATTCATATTGATCCAGCACGGACGGCGTGATTGGCTGCGCGGTCACCGGCTGGTAGCCGGGCACGTTCAAACGAATCACGTCGATCGGATTGTTCCCCACCTTCGACAAACCCTTGAATTCGATCTGGGCAAAGATATGCGTGGTATAGCCTGAAACCGCATTGCTGTAGCGCTGCACCGCCAGTCGACCGACCCAGCAGTCCGCCACATATTCGAGGCCGAGCAGCATATCCGATGGCTTGCGCGCATCCAGGTCGTAACCGATGCGCCCCAGGCCGTAGAGGCGCCGCGTAATCGGCCACTGCGTGGAGATATCGGCCTGTTCCAGCGGCAGCTGACCGGTATTGGCGTCTTGCCGGTAGTAGCGGTAGCCGAGGTTGATCACCTTGTTGGCCTCGGGCTTCCAGCTGAACGCGACTGTCGAACGCATGATGCGGTCGAGGTCCTGATTGTACTGAAGGTTCGTATCAAAAAAGATGCCACGGAACATCTGGATCGTGGTCGCGCCCAGAAGGTCCGAATAGCGGCGCACCGACGTCGGTGCTGCACCCGCCAGCGTCACGCGCTGGCCTTCGAAATCGATGCGCTGGGCGATCGTGGCACGCAGGCGCTCAATGCCTGATTCGGCCTCGATAAACCGCGTGGTGACACCTGCCGTCACCTTATTGTTGTCGGCAATGCGGTCGTAACCGGTGTACGGGTTCTCGGTAAAGATCTGGCCGAGGTTGTAATCGGACTGCCCGGTATCGAACAGCGGAATCTGCGACTGGTCGCGATACGGCGTGTACACGTAGAACACGCGCGGCTCCAGCGTCTGGATGTAGCTCACGCCGAACAATTTGGACACCAGCGGCGCATCGCGCTCGAAGGTCATACCCGAATCGAGCGAGAACGTCGGCAGCGTGCGATTGATCTGCGTATCTTGCGTATCGCCAGCCGGACGGTCCAGACGGTATGCGGTGGTGTTCAGTATGAACTTCGGCGTGACGTACCAGCCGGGGCGGACGATCGGGTAGCTGATCGTCGGCTGCATGAACAGGCGCTCGCCCTGCACGGTATTGGCGGTCGGGATCGAGAACCGCGTGTAGTCGGTCAGGAAATTGATGTCGAAGCCGCCAACGTCGTACCGGTTGTAGGTCAGACTCAACTCCGGTACCCGCTCGTACGGTGCAGAAAGCGGCGTAGTTGCCGTAGACAGCGTCTGGAACTTCTGCACGCGCGCCAGCGCAACCCAATCGCCGATGGAATAGGTGACGCCGCCTTCCTGGACATACTGTCGCTGCGTCGCCGTGACGATGCTGCGACCAAGGTCATCCGGATAAGTGTTATCGGAAACCTTGTTGTAGTTGATATAGCCGGTCAGGCCCGGGGCCAGTCGCTGCGTGTGTACTGCCGAAATCGACCAGCGGTTACGACCCGCTTCACGATCATCGGGCAGGAATTCGCCCCGCAGGACGCCGCTGTACGACGTATCGAGATAGCGGTATTCAGCGCCAAGCTGCAGGCCACGCGTACTGAGCAGACGCGGATACAAGGTCAAATCGCGGTTCGGCGCGATATTGAAGTAGTACGGCAGCGTGACGTCGGCCCCGCTGCGGCTGTTGTAGCCGAACACCGGTGCCAGGAAACCGCTGCGCCGATCGTCATTGAGCGGAAAATCCATGACCGGCGCCGCAAACACCGGCACACCGAAGAAGTGCAGCACGCCGTTGCGCCCCGTGCCGACCTGGCGGTCGCTGTCGATGTCGATGCGGCTGGCGCTGAAGTACCAGTCGACGTTGTCGGGCGAGCACGTGGTGTACGTGCCGCGCGTGATGCGGCTGTTGTCCTTGTCGATGAAGTCGATGCGGTCTGCAGTGCCGTGGCCGCCGTTGGAGTGGAACTCGTAGCTCGGCGTGCTGATGGTCCCTTCGTTGGCGGTAATCTTCAGCTTGGCGTCCGGGCCGGTGACCAGCGTGCCGCCCTTGAACAGGCGCACGTTGCCGGTTGCGGTTGCGACATCGGTGTCCTGGTTGTAATCGAGCGTGTCGCCCTTCAGCACCGAGCCGTTGCGGCGCAGTTCGCCATTACCGCGCAGGTGGATGTCTTCGTTGGTGCGACCGTCCATCTTGTCGGCCGCTGTAAACGTCGGGACAGTGTTGTCCGGTCGCTGGACGGGCTCGGCCATCTTGGGCACCAGCGGACTGCCGCCGGGCGTGGTCGGTCCGGACGTCGCCAGCGCGGTCACCGACGAGGCCGGAGTGACAGCGGGCGCCGTCGCTTGCGTTGTGCCCGCGCTCTGCGCCGCGGACGTCGCCGTCCAGACACCGGCCACCGCAAATACCAGCGGGCGCAATGCCAGCGTGCCACGCCTGATGGTGGCCAAGTCGGCGGGCCGCTGATCGGGCGCGGCGACAGCAGCGCGCTGCCGGTTCTTCCTGGCTCGGTTCGGTTCGGTCATGCAGATCGGGAACAGGGCCGCGCGCGCAACGGCACGCACAGGCACAAAATCAGTCGGTACTGCGGTCAATCCCGCCGCCGGACGCAGCGCCTGGACAAGGCCGGCGCTCGCTCGCGGCGAAACTCGGTCGGGTATTATACGGGGCTTCCTCCCAGCCTCATTCCAGCATTCTCTCAGCATGGCTTCGACCCCTGGCGCCGCAGCAGGCGCAACCGACGCACGCCTCAGCCAATTGCGCGACTGGCTCGGCACATTGCCCGCCGCCCACGGCCTGCGCATCGACACGCTACAACCTGCCTCGGCCGATGCCAGCTTCCGCCGGTATTTCCGCCTGGACAGCGCCGTCAGTGGCAAGCCCGGCACGCTGGTCGTCATGGACGCCCCGCCGCCGCAGGAAGACTGCCGCCCGTTCGTCCATGTGGCCGGTCTGCTCAATGGTGCCGGCGTGCGCGCGCCGCTGGTGCTGGAGCAGGATCTTGCGCAGGGCTTCCTGCTGCTGACCGACCTGGGCCCACAAACGTATCTGCAATCGCTGCGCGAGCGCGATTTCGACCTCGCCTACGCCAACACGCTGTTCCGCCCTGCCATCCATACTCTCGTGCGCTGGCAGTTGGCTTCCCGCGAAGGCGAGCTGCCGCCGTATGACGAGGCGCTGCTGCGCCGCGAACTGTCGCTGTTTCCGGACTGGTACGTCGACCGCCACCTGCAACGCCCGCTCGACGCCACCCAGCGCGAATCGCTCGACAAGGTGTTCAAGCTGCTGGTCGATAGCGCCTTGGCCCAGCCGCGCGTGTACGTGCATCGTGACTACATGCCCCGTAATTTGATGATCAACGCGGCCGACCCATCGCAGCCGGGCGTGCTGGACTTCCAAGACGCCGTCTACGGACCGATCACCTACGACGCCGCCTCGCTGCTGCGCGACGCCTTCCTGTCGTGGGACGAAGAGCAGGAGCTGGATTGGGCCGTGCGCTACTGGGAAGCGGCCCGCGCCGCCAAGTTGCCCGTGGACGAAGACTTCGGCGAGTTCTACCGTGCGCTCGAATGGATGGGCGCGCAACGCCATCTGAAGGTGGCCGGCATTTTCGCGCGCCTGTGCTATCGCGACGGCAAGACCGGCTACGTGGAAGACACTCCGCGCTTCATCGCCTACCTGCGCCGTGTATGCAGCCGCTACAACGCGCTGGCGCCGCTGGCCCGCCTGCTCGATCAACTCGAAGATCGCGCGCAGCAGATCGGCTACACGTTCTGATGGCCTCTCCCCGCACCGTTGAGTTTCGCGCCGGTATGCTGGCACTCGCGCCGATGCTGCTGGGCGTGGTGCCGTTCGGCATGATCTACGGCGTGCTGGCTACGTCGGCCGGCATGCCCGCATGGCTTGCCGTGGCGATGAGCGCCATCGTTTTCGGTGGCGCGTCGCAGATGATCCTCGTGCAGTTGTGGGCAGGCGGCGCGCCCGCGCTGGTGATTGCGGCGACCGTCTCGATGGTCAATCTGCGGCACGCGCTGTATTCGGCCAGTATTGCGCCGGCGCTGGCGCATCTGCCGCGCCGCTGGAAATGGCTGATCGCCTATCTGCTGACCGACGAAGCCTTCGCCGCCATGAACCGCCGCGTGGTCACCGCGCAGCCAGGCAGCGAGGAAGCCGCCTACCGCCATTGGTACTTCCTCGGCGCTGGCGTGGCGCTGTGGTCGAGCTGGCAAGCGTCGACCATCGTCGGCGTGCTGCTGGGCGCGCAGGTGCCGACCTCCTGGCCGCTCGATTTCTTCCTGCCCCTTACGTTTATCGCCATCGTGGTGCCGGCACTGCGCACGCGTGCGCAACTGGCCGCTGCCCTGACCGGCGCCGCGCTGGCCGTGGCGTGGACGGGCTGGCCGCACAAGCTCGGGCTCATGAGCGCCGCGTGCGTGGGCATTGCCGTCGGCGCACTGGTTGAGCGTTTACTGGCCCGGACGTCCGACAAGGGGGCTGCCGCTTGAAAGCCCTGATCCTCTTCGGCGTGCTGTTGATTGCCGGCGCCGCCACCTATCTGATCCGCCTATCGTTCATCGCGCTGGAAGGGCGCATGAACCTGCCGATGTGGTTCCGCAGCGCCCTGCCCTATGTGCCGGCTGCGATGCTGACCGCGCTCATCGCGCCCGACCTCCTGATGCGCGATGGCGCGCTCGCGGTGTCGGTCGACAACCCACGCCTGCTTGCCGGCGTCGTCGCCATCGTCATTGCACGGGTGACGAAAAGCGCGATGTGGACCATCGTCGGCGGGATGGCCGTGCTGCTGATTCTCATGAAGGTGATGGCTTGAATTCGACGACGCGCGCCATGATTTTTGCGGCGGGCCGCGGCGATCGCATGCGGCCGCTGACCGACCACACGCCCAAGCCACTGCTCACCGTGGGCGGCAAACCGCTGATCGTCTGGCAGATCGAGCGCCTGGCCGCGGCCGGCGTGCGCGACATTGTCATCAACCACGCGTGGCTCGGCGCGCAGATCGAAACCGCCCTGGGCGATGGCAGCGCGTGGGGCGTGCGCCTCGCATACTCGCCAGAAGGGCAGGCGCTCGAAACGGCAGGCGGGGTTGCGCAGGCCATGCCGCTGCTGCATGCAGGCGATGAGCACAGCGTATTCATTGCCGTCAGCGGCGATGTGTTCTGCGATTACGACTACGCCTTGCTGCGCGACCGGGCGCCCGCAATGGCCGCGCAAGCGGCGCCGGGCATGCATCTGGTGATGGTGCCCAATCCGCCCTACCACCTGCGCGGCGATTTCGCGCTGGATAACGAAGGCATGCTCCACGCCGAAGGCGCCGAGCGCCTCACGTTCGGCAACATCGGCTTGTACGACACACGCCTGTTTGCCGGCATCGCGCCCGGCACGCGGCTGGCAATGACGCCGCTGTACCACCAGGCGATCGCCGAAGGTCGCGCCACCGGCGAGCGCTTCGATGGCCGCTGGGAAAACGTCGGCACGCCCGCCCAACTGGCCGCACTCGACGCAGAGATCGCGTCGCGCTAAGCACTTACGCCATCGCCGCGCTCAACGATTCCGCCGTCATCGGGCGGCCGAGCAGGTAGCCCTGCAGCGAGTGGCAGCCGAGCCGCGTCAGGAACGCCTGCTGCTCGGCGGTCTCCACACCCTCTGCGACGATGCGCAGGTTCAGCGTCTGGCCCAGCGCCACGATGGCCGAGACGATGGCCGCGTCTTCCGTGTCGTGCGCCAGGTCGCGCACGAAGCCGCGGTCGATCTTCAGTTCGCTGGCAGGCAAACGCTTGAGATAGAGCAGGCTGGAATAGCCGGTGCCGAAATCGTCGATCGAAATCCTCACGCCCATCGCGTCGAGCTGCTGCAGGATCTGCAGGCTCGCGTCGACATCGCGCATGGCGGTCGATTCTGTAATTTCCAGCATCAGGCTGCGCGGGTCCAGCGCATGGCGCGCGAGCGTCTCGCGCACGGTGTCGATGAGTGCGGCATGGCCAAACTGCAGCGCGGAGAGATTCACGGCGACGGTCCAGCCGGCGTGCCCCTCGCGTTGCCATTGCGCCATCTGGCGGCAGGCCTCGTCCAGCACCCAGGCGCCCAGCGGCACGATCAGACCGGTCTTTTCGGCCAGCGGGATGAATTCATCGGCGGGCACCAGACCGCGCTGCGGATGCTGCCAGCGCACCAGCGCCTCCACGCCCATGATCGGCCCGTTGGGCGCGTTGAATTTCGGCTGGTAGTGCAGCACGAGTTCGTGCCGCTCGACCGCGCGTCGCAGGTCTTGCACAAGCTGCAACTGCTGATGCACGTCGGCGTTCATCGATGGCTCGAAAAAGCTGTAGGCGTTCCGGCCCAGACCCTTTGCGTGGTACATCGCCGCATCGGCATTGGTCAGCAGGTCATGCTGGTTGCCGCCGTCGCCAGGGTAGACCGCGATGCCGATGCTGGTGGAGACGCGCAACTCGTGACCGCCGGCCATGAAGGGCTCGCGCACCACGCCCAGCAGCGCGTCGGCCAGGGTGCCGGCGTCTTCCGGATCATCCACATAGGCCAGCACGACGAATTCATCCCCACCGACTCGCGCCACGGTGTCCTGCTGCCGCACCCGCGCGCCGATGCGCTGCGCGACGTCGATCAGCAGCAGATCACCCACGTGGTGGCCATAGACATCGTTGACGGCCTTGAAACCGTCCAGATCCATGAACATGACTGCGAAGCGGCGCTTCTCGCGATCAGCCGTGCGGATCGCCTGGGTCAGACGGTCTTCCAGCAGCACGCGGTTCGAAAGCTTGGTCAGGTTGTCGTGCAGCGCGAGGTAGGCCAATTCCTTGTTGGCTGCGGCCAGCGAGTTCGCCAGCAAGGCGGTGCGCGCTTCCATGCGCAAATCCAGCACCGAGATGATGAGCGCGATGGCCAGCACCGCCAGCGTCACGATGATGATGACCAGCGCCAGCCAGTCGGCACTCGCGCCGGTGTGCGCAGCGCCACACACGCTGCCAAATGGAAACGCCGCTGCGGCCATCCCCGTGTAGTGCATGCCGACGATCGCCACGCCCATCACCACCGCCGAACCGGCACGCAGCGCACGAACGCGTCGCGACTGCTGCCGCAGGCGAAACGCCATCCACAGCGCCACGCCCGAGGCCAGCACGGCAATCACGACCGACAGCGCAAACCAGGCGGGGTCGTATTGAATGCCGGGGCTCATGCGCAGCGCGGCCATGCCGGTGTAATGCATACCCGCCACGCCTGCGCCCATGAGGACGGCGCCGCCCGCCAAGCGGGGCCACGGCAGTTCACGCCGGCTGGCCAGCCATAACGCAAATATTGACGCCCCAATGCCAATGGCGAGCGACGTCAATGTGATACCGACGTCATATCCAACCGGGATCGGCAGGTTCAGCGCCAGCATGCCGACAAAGTGCATCGACCAAATGCCCAACCCCATGGCCGAGGCGCCGCCGATGAGCCACCACAACGCCGCGCGGCCTTGCGCGGTCACGACGCGTCCTGCCATATCCAGCGCCGTATACGACGCCAGGATGGCCACGAAGAGGGAAAGCAGGACGAGAAGAGGGTTGTAACTACTGGCGAGCATCGGTTCTCCTGGGCAGGCCGATCCAATGCGGCCAATCCACTGCAGGCGGAGGTCGCAACCGGGATGCAAACAGCTCAGTATTAACGGCGGCCGCCGCCCGAGACTTTAGGAGACGCCGTCCGCACCGCACAAGTCTCCTTTTGGGTGTAGCGATGCCCCCCTCCCAGTGCCCGCCAAGCGCGGCGTTACAATCGATGCATCCTTTCTGTCGCTGGAAAACACGCCATGTCCGCCACCGAACTCGCTTTCCTCCAGACCTATCGCCAGCGCCGCGAACGCGTCGTGCAGTGGCTGCGCACTGCATCGGGTGGTCGTGGCGGAGTCGCCATCGTGCCGACCGCGCCCGAAGCGATGCGCAACCGCGACAGCGACTACCCCTACCGGCACGACAGCTACTTCTATTACCTGACCGGCTTTACCGAGCCCGAAGCGGTGCTCGCCATCGTGGTGCCCGCGGGCAACGCGCCGGCGCGCAGCGTGCTGTTCTGCCGCCCAAAGCATGAGGAGCGCGAAATCTGGGACGGCTTCCGCTTCGGCCCGGAAGCCGCGAAGGACGCCTTCGGCCTGGATGAGGGGCACTCGGTGGAAGACATTGATGCGACGCTGCCCAAGTTACTCGCCAATGCCGGTGCCGTGGCCTATCCGCTCGCCGAGAGCAGTGCGTTCGACCGCCGCATGCGCCGCTGGCTCGATGCAGTGCGCATGCAAGGCCGCGCGGGGGTGTCGTCGCCGCACCAGGCCCTGGACGTGCGCGCCATCCTCGATGAGATGCGGCTGTTCAAGGACGCAAGCGAACTCGACACCATGCGCCGTGCCGGACGCATCTCTGCCGGGGCGCACGTGCGCGCCATGCAGGCGTCGCGTGCCGGGCTGCGTGAATACCATCTCGAAGCGGAACTGCTATACGAATTCCGCCGCCACGGCGCGCAGAGCGTTGCCTACAACTCCATCGTGGCGACGGGCCCGAACGCGTGCGTACTGCACTACCGCGCCGGCAATGCAGAACTGCGCGACGGCGATCTCTGCCTGATCGATGCCGGCTGTGAACTGGATGGCTACGCGTCAGACATCACCCGCACGTTCCCGGTCAATGGCCGCTTCACCGGCCCGCAACGCGAACTGTATGAGCTTGTGGTGGCCGCGCAGGAAGCCGCCCTTGCGCAGACGCGCCCCGGCGCGCCTTACAACGTGCCGCACGATGCCGCCACCCGCGTGCTGGCCCAAGGCATGCTCGACACCGGCCTGCTCGACGCAAACAAGGTCGGCACGCTCGATGACGTGATCGCCGGCGGCCAATACCGTCAGTTCTACATGCACCGCACCGGCCACTGGCTCGGCATGGACGTGCACGACGTGGGGGAATACCGCACGCCCGGCGCCGTTGCCCCGGCTGAAGGCGAACGCCCGTGGCGCCCGCTGGAAGCCGGCATGGTGCTGACCGTCGAACCCGGGATCTACGTGCGCCCCGCGCCCGGCGTGCCGGAACAGTATTGGCACATCGGCATCCGCATTGAAGACGACGCCATCGTCACGCCCGAAGGGTGCGAAATCATCACGCGCGACGTGCCGGTGGCCCCAGACGAAATCGAACTGGTGATGCGGAGCCGCGCATGACCGGGAGCATCACAGCGAACAGCGCCGCGCCGGAGTTCGACGTCGCCATCGTCGGCGCAGGACCCGTCGGGCTGGCGCTGGCGAACTGGTTGCTGCGCGACACCGACTTGCGCATCGCCCTGTTCGATGCGCGCGATGCTGAAGCCGCCGCGCGAGACCCGCGCGCGCTGGCCCTGTCGCACGGCTCGCGCGTGCTGCTGCAGGAGATTGGCGGCTGGCCCACGCGCGCCACGCCCATCACGCACATCCACGTCTCGCAGCGCGGCCACTTCGGGCAGGCGCATATCCGCCGCGAAGACTACGACGTCCCCGCGCTCGGACACGTCGTGCAATACGGCGACCTGAGCGCCGCGCTCAACGCCGCACTCGCCACGCTGGTGGCACGCTACCCGATGCGCCTCACCCGCTACGACCACACGCCCGTGGAGCGCGTCGAGCAACTGCCGCGCGCCGACGGCACGGTGGCCCCGGCACGCGTGCGGGCGCTGCGCGAGGGGCGCCATCCGCTGGCCATCGAAACCGAAGTCGTCATCCAGGCCGAAGGCGGCTTGTTTGACGACGCACGCAAGCAGCAACGCGGCATTGCACAGGCGCGGCGGCGCGATTACGGCCAGACCGCCATCGTCGCGCACGTGCGCTGCAGCGCCCCGCTGGAAGGCTGGGCGTGGGAGCGCTTCACGCCCGAAGGCCCGCTCGCGTTGTTGCCGCAGGACGATGCGCACGGTCCCGGCTACGCGCTCGTCTGGTGCTGCGCGCCCGACGAAGCGCGCCGACGCGCAGCCTTGCCCGACGACGCCTTCCTTGCTGAGTTGGGCGCTGCCTTCGGTGAGCGCATGGGCCGCTTCACCCACGCCAGTCCGCGCCACACATTCGCGCTTGGGCTGCACGCTCAGCGCATTCCGGTCGACCGCCGTGTCGCCGCCATCGGCAATGCCGCTCAGACGATTCACCCCGTGGCAGGCCAGGGCTTCAACCTCGGCCTGCGCGATGCGTTCGAGATGGCGCGCGCGCTTCGGGAAGGGGCCACGGCAGCCACCCTCGCCCGCTTCGCCCGCGAACGCGCGTTCGACCGCGCCGTCACCATCGGTCTGACCGATTTGCTGCCGCGTGCGTTTGCCGTGCCCGGCCGGCCGTTTGGCCACCTGCGCGGCGCCGCCCTCACGCTGCTGGAATGCCTGCCGCCGCTCAAACACGGGCTGGCGCGGCAAATGATGTTCGGGCAGCGGGGCTAACGCGTGGCAACACCCGAAGGCAGCGCTGCGGGCGATCGCCAACAGATCACCGTGGTGGGCGCCGGCATTGTCGGCACGGCGTGCGCCCTGCAATTGCAACGTGATGGCCATCAAGTCACGCTGCTCGATCAGGCGGGCATTGGCGAAGGCTGCTCGTTCGGCAACGCCGGCTGCCTGAGCGTGGCGTCGGTCGTGCCGATGGCGCTGCCGGGCATGCTCAAGCAGGTGCCGAAATGGCTGGCCGATCCGATGGGACCGCTGACGGTGCGTTGGCCCTATCTGCCGCGCGCGCTGCCGTGGCTGCTGCAATGGGTGCTCGCGGGCAACGAGGCGCAGGCCCGCGCGACCGCGCAGCCGCTGGCAAACCTCTTTGGCGCGACCTTTCCCGGCTATCGCAACCTGCTCGACGCCGCGCAATACGACAGCCTGATCCGCCAGACGGGCCACCTGTATGTATGGCGCACGCTGGCGCGTTCGTCGGGCGATGTGCTGGCACAGTCCATTCGCGATGCCTCGGGCGTGCGCTCGCAAGCCCTGAGCGCTGGTGAAGCGCGCGAACTGGAGCCTGCGCTGGCCGCCGACATCCAATCCGGTCTGCTGCTGCCCGACAACGGCTTCACAGTGAATCCGGAACGGCTGGTCAAGACGCTGGCAGCCAACTTTGCGGCGGCCGGGGGCACCTTCCTGCGCCGCAAGGTGTTGGACATGGAATTCGGCCGCAGCGACTACGGCGGCCCGACTCGGCTGCACACCGATCGCGGCACGCTGCCCGTGTCGAAACTGGTGCTGTGCGCCGGTGCTTGGTCGATGCGGCTGGGCGCGAAACTCACCAGCATCCGCATTCCGCTCGACACCGAACGCGGCTATCACGCCACGCTGCGCGCCCCCACCGTGCAGCCCTCCCGGCCGATCATGGATTGCGAGCGCAAGTTCATCGCCACGCCAATGGAAGGCGGCTTGCGCATTGCCGGCACCGTAGAGATCGGCGGGTTGGACGCGCCGCCCGACTACCGCCGCGCCCGCGTCCTCATGCAACAGGGCCAGCAGCTCTTCCCCGGCCTCAGATTCTCGGATGACAGCCAATGGATGGGCCATCGGCCCTCTCTACCCGACAGCCTGCCCGTGATCGACCGCTCGGAGCGCCACCGCAACGTGTTTTTTGCATTCGGGCACGGCCACCTGGGCATGACGGGGGCGCCGGGTACAGCCCGACTCATCGCCGATCTGATCAGCGAGCGCACGCCTTTCATCGACGCCCGCCCCTACGGCCTGCACCGTTTCCAATAACACCAGCCACGGCAAAAACCGCGCCGCCGATCGCACTGCGGCATAGTTTGTGCACAACATTTAGGCAATCCGGCGGTTTGGCGGTAAAATCCCGTCCTCGCATTTTTTCACTCCCGTCGCTCCGCCCGATCGTCATCCGACGCTGGGCGGGAGGGGTGATTTTTCGTTTCTTCCAGCCGCTTCTTCTTCGCCAGCCTTGCAGATCGGACCCCATACCCTTCGCAACAACCTGTTCGTCGCCCCCATGGCGGGCGTGACGGACCGCCCGTTCCGTCAGCTGTGCAAACGGCTGGGCGCGGGCTATGCGGTGTCCGAGATGGTCGCGTCCAACGCGCAGTTGTGGAAAAGCGAGAAGACCATGCGGCGCGCCAACCACACGGGCGAGGTCGAACCAATCGCCGTGCAGATTGCCGGTGCCGAGCCGATGATGATGGCCGAGGCCGCGCGCTACAACGTCGATCGCGGTGCGCAGATCATCGACATCAACATGGGCTGCCCGGCCAAGAAGGTGTGCAACGTGGCCGCCGGTTCCGCCCTGCTGCAGAACGAGCCGCTGGTCCAGCGCATTGTCGAGGCCGTGGTCGGTGCGGTGGGCGATCGCGTGCCGGTGACGCTGAAGATCCGCACCGGGTGGGACCGCGAACACCGCAATGCCCTCACCGTAGCGCGCATTGCGCAGGATGCCGGCATCAGCATGTTGACGGTGCACGGCCGCACGCGTGCCGATCTGTACCACGGTGAAGCGGAATACGACACCATCGCCGCGGTCAAGGCGTCGGTGCGCATTCCGGTAGTGGCCAATGGCGATATCACCACACCGGCCAAGGCCAAGCACGTGCTGGCCGTGACCGGCGCCGACGCCATCATGATCGGCCGCGCGGCGCAGGGGCGCCCGTGGCTGTTCCGCGAGATCGAGCATTTCCTGCAGACCGGCACGCTGCTGCCCGCGCCGGAAGTGGAAGAGATCCGCGGCATCATGAATGCGCATCTGGAAGAGCACTACGCGTTCTATGGCGAATATACCGGCGTGCGCACCGCACGCAAGCACATCGCCTGGTACACGCGTGGGTTGGCGGGGGCCAACCTGTTCCGCCACCGCATGAACACCATCGAGGACACCGCGGCCCAGCTGGCCGCCGTCAACGCGTTCTTCGACGAGCAGCGTGCGCTGTCCGACCGTCTGGTCTACGAAGACCAGGCGACCGGTGGCGGCCGCCCCACGACGGGCAACAACGACAACAACAACAAGGAACTGCTTGCCGCATGAGCCGCAACCCGATCGAACGTTGCATCCGCGACAGCCTGGATGCGTATTACCGTGACCTGGACGGCGAGAACCCGTCCAACGTCTACGACATGGTGCTGCAGGCCATTGAACGGCCGCTGCTGGAAACCGTGATGGAATGGGCTTCCAACAACCAGTCGCAGGCGGCCGACTACCTCGGCATCAACCGCAACACGCTGCGCAAGAAGTTGCAGCAGCACGGCCTCATCTGAAGTTGCGGGCCGGCCTTTGAACCGATTTCCTTTCTGACGGCGCCTCCTGCCAGTTCGGCAAACCCAGCGCCACACCCGCCCACCGGCGTTTCCACCATGATCCAGCAAGCCCTGCTTTCCGTTTCCGACAAGACCGGCATCGTCGACTTTGCCCGTGCCCTGCACGCGCGCGGCGTCAAGCTCCTCTCCACCGGCGGCACCGCCAAGCTGCTCGCCGAGTCCGGCCTGCCCGTAACGGAAGTGGCGGACTACACCGGCTTCCCGGAAATGCTCGATGGCCGCGTCAAGACGCTGCACCCGAAGGTGCACGGCGGCATCCTGGCCCGCCGCGACCTGCCCGAGCACATGGCCGCGCTGTCCGAGCACAGCATCCCGACCATCGACCTGCTGGTGGTGAACCTGTACCCGTTCCAGCAGACGGTGGCCAAGGACGAATGCACGCTGGCCGACGCCATCGAGAACATCGACATCGGCGGCCCGACCATGCTGCGCTCGGCGGCCAAGAACCATCGCGACGTGACGGTGATCGTCGATCCGGCCGACTACGCCACCGTGCTGGCCGAAATGCAGGCCAACAACAACACGGTCGGCTACGAGACCAACTTCATGCTGGCCAAGAAGGTGTTTGCGCACACCGCCCAGTACGACGGCGCGATCACCAACTACCTGACGAGCCTCGGCGCCGACAAGTCGCACAGCACGCGCAGCGCCTATCCGCAAACGCTGAACCTCGCCTTCGAAAAGGTGCAGGAGATGCGCTACGGCGAGAACCCGCACCAATCCGCCGCCTTCTATCGCGACCTCAAGGCCGTCGACGGCGCGCTCGCCAACTACACGCAACTGCAGGGCAAGGAGCTGTCGTACAACAACATCGCCGACGCCGATGCGGCGTGGGAATGCGTGAAGTCGTTCGACCCGGCCAAGGGCGCCGCCTGCGTCATCATCAAGCATGCCAACCCTTGCGGCGTGGCCATCGGCGTCACCGCCCAAGAGGCGTATGAGAAGGCGTTCAAGACCGACTCCACCTCGGCCTTCGGCGGCATCATCGCCTTCAACGTGCCGCTGGATGATGCGGCCGCACAGGTGGTGGCTAAACAGTTCGTAGAAGTGCTGATCGCCCCGGGCTTCTCGGAAGGCGCACGTGCCGTGTTCGCGGGCAAGCAGAACGTCCGCGTGCTGGAAATTCCGCTCGGCAAGGGCGTGAACGCATTCGACTTCAAGCGCGTTGGCGGCGGCCTGCTGGTGCAGAGCCCGGATGCCAAGAACGTGCAGCCGAGCGAGCTGCGCGTGGTCACCAAGCGCCACCCGACGCCGAAGGAAATGGACGATCTGATGTTTGCCTGGCGCGTCGCCAAGTTCGTCAAGTCCAACGCCATCGTGTTCTGCGGCGGCGGCATGACGCTGGGCGTGGGCGCCGGCCAGATGAGCCGTGTGGACTCGGCCCGCATCGCCAGCATCAAGGCGCAGAACGCCGGCCTGACGCTGGCCGGTTCGGCTGTGGCATCGGATGCGTTCTTCCCGTTCCGCGACGGCCTGGACGTGGTGGTCGATGCTGGCGCCTCCTGCGTGATCCAGCCGGGCGGCTCGGTACGCGACGATGAAGTGATCGCCGCCGCCGACGAGCGCAACGTGGCGATGATCTTCACGGGCACCCGCCACTTCCGCCACTAATCGGCACGGTCGTTCGACCGATCAGCGGGGCAAGGCGTAGACTGGCGCTTGCCCCGTTTTTCTTTTCTGCTCCGCTCCATTTCATGCGCATCCTCGGCATCGATCCCGGCCTTCGCACCACGGGTTTCGGCGTGCTCGAACGGCACGGCCACAAACTCGTCTACGTGGCCTCGGGCACGATCAAGAGCAATGGCAATGCCGACCTGCCCAGCCGCCTGAAGACGCTGTATGACGGGGTGTCTGAGCTGGTGAGCACATACCGGCCGGACTGCGCTTCCATCGAAAAGGTGTTCGTCAACGTCAACCCGCAATCGACGCTGCTGCTGGGCCAGGCCCGCGGCGCGGTGATCTGCGGCCTGATGAGCGGCAACCTGCCGGTGTTCGAGTACACCGCGCTGCAACTGAAGCAGGCCGTGGTCGGCTATGGCCGCGCCAACAAGGACCAAGTGCAGGAAATGGTCGTGCGCTTGCTCAACCTCGCAGGCAGGCCGGGCGCCGATGCGTCCGACGCGCTGGGCGTAGCGATCTGCCATGCGCACGGCGGTGAGACGCTGGCCGCCATGGCCGGTCTGGCGCCGCAGCTTGCGCAAAAGGGGCTGCGCGTGCGGCGCGGCCGCCTCGTCGGCTGACAGGATTCTCAAAGCCGGCGGGGTAGCAGCATCCAGGCACGGCGACTACCATGCGGGTACCCGTCTTCAGGAGCCTCCGATGCCTCGCCGCCTCATCCTGCCGACCCTGCTGATCTTGAGTACGTCCGTCGCCTTCTCCGCCTGCCGGCTGGAGTACCACCACGGCAGCGGTGGCGGTGGCAACACCACGCCCATCGCCAGCCTCCAGGTGATTGGCCATCGCGGTGCATCCGCATTGCGGCCGGAACACACGCTGGCCTCGTACCAGAAAGCCATCGACGACGGCGCCGACATCATCGAGCCGGATCTCGTCTCCACCAAAGACGGCGTGCTGGTTGCGCGCCACGAGAACGAAATCTCCGGCACGACCAACGTGGCCGACGTGGCCGCGTTTTCCGGCCGCAGGACCACCAAGACGATCGACGGCCAGAGCGTCACGGGCTGGTTCACCGAAGACTTCACGCTTGGCGAATTGAAAACGCTGCGCGCACGCGAACGCATCCCGGGCATCCGTCCTGACAACGTGGCCTACAACGATCAGTTCGACATTCCCACGCTCGACGAGATCATCGCGCTGGCGCGGGACCAATCCGCCAAGCTCGGCCGCAACATCGGCATCTATCCGGAGACGAAGCACCCGACGTACTTCCAGTCGATCGGCCTGCCGCTCGAAGACAGGCTGATCGACGGCCTGCGCCGTGACGCGTTCACGGCCAGCCGCACGACGGTCTACATCCAGTCGTTCGAGGTCGCCAACCTCAAGGCCATTCGCAACAAGATCGGCAGCAGCCAACCGAACTGGAAACTCGTGCAGTTGATGGGCACATCCGGACGACAGCCCTACGATTTTGTAGTCGCCAAAGACAGCCGTACCTTCGGCGACATGATGACGAGCCAAGGGATGCGCGACATCGCCGCATACGCCAACGGCGTCGGCCCGGACAAGAGCAGCATCATGGGCCTGGATGCGAACGGCAAGCTGACCGATCCGACCGACCTGATCCGCAACGCGCACAACGCCGGGCTGATTGTCCATCCGTACACGTTCCGCCCGGAGAACACCTTTCTGCCGCCGTCGCTGCGCAGCGGTGCGGACAACACGCGCAACGTCAACGGCTCGATTACCGAGATCCAGGCGTTCCTGCGTGCGGGCGTGGACGGCTTCTTCACGGATGATCCTGCCGTCGGGCGGCAGGCCGTGTCGACCTTCAAACGCTAGCCTTCGCGCATCGGAGCCGTAGGCAGCGGCCGAGCCCGGACCGGGCCGTGCGGTGGGTTTGGGCTACACTGCGTCCCGTTTTGGAGGAGAACCCCACCCATGATCGGACGCATCGCCGGGACGCTGATCGAAAAGAACCCGCCGCATCTGCTGGTCGATTGCCACGGCGTCGGCTACGAAATCGACGTGCCGATGAGCACGTTCTACAACCTGCCCGCCACCGGCGAGAAGGTCGTCCTGCTCACGCAGCAGATCGTGCGCGAGGACGCGCACCTGCTCTACGGTTTCGGCACCGCCGCCGAACGTGAAACCTTCCGCCAGCTCATCAAGATTTCAGGCATCGGCGCCCGCATCGCGCTGGCGGTGCTGTCGGGTATGTCGGTGGCCGAACTCGCACAGGCCGTCACGCTGCAGGAAGCTGGGCGGCTGACGCGCATCCCGGGCATCGGCAAGAAGACGGCCGAGCGCCTGCTGCTCGAACTCAAGGGCAAGCTTGGCGCCGATCTGGGTGCGGTGCCCGGCGGCCCCGCCGTCTCGGACGACGCGGTCGACGTGCTCAACGCCCTGCTGGCACTAGGGTATTCCGACAAGGAGGCGGCGCTCGCCATTAAGCAGGTGCCGGCCGGCACGGGCGTATCCGAGGGGATCAAGCTGGCGCTCAAGGCGCTGTCCAAGGGCTGACGCCCGCGGCGCGGCAAGACGGTAGAATGGCCTGCTCGCGCCTTCCCGGCGCCGTCTGCCCGTCATGATCGAAACCGACAAGCTCGCCGCCAAGGCTGTCTCTGCTGAGCGCATCATCTCAGCCTCCCCCGCCTCCCCCAATGAGGAGGCGTTCGAGCGCGCGCTGCGCCCCAAGCTGCTCGACGAATACGTCGGTCAGGAAAAGGTGCGCGGCCAGCTCGACATCTTCATGACCGCGGCCAAGAACCGCAGCGAAGCGCTGGACCACGTGCTGCTGTTCGGGCCGCCGGGTCTCGGCAAGACGACGCTGGCGCACATCATCGCGCGCGAAATGGGCGTCAACCTGCGCCAGACTTCCGGCCCCGTGCTGGAGCGCCCGGGCGATCTGGCCGCGCTGCTCACGAACCTCGAAGCCAACGACGTCCTCTTCATCGACGAAATTCATCGGCTCTCGCCCGTGGTGGAAGAAATCCTGTACCCGGCGCTGGAGGACTACCAGATCGACATCATGATCGGCGAGGGCCCGGCGGCGCGCTCGGTCAAGCTCGATCTGCAGCCCTTTACGCTCGTGGGCGCCACGACGCGCGCCGGCATGCTGACCAACCCGCTGCGTGATCGCTTCGGGATCGTCGCGCGTCTGGAGTTCTATACGCCGGCCGAACTGGCGAAGATCGTCACGCGCTCGTCGGGGCTGCTGAACGCCCACATCGTGGACGAAGGCGCGTTGGAAATTGCCAAGCGCTCGCGCGGCACCCCGCGTATCGCCAACCGCCTGCTGCGCCGCGTGCGCGACTTCGCCGAGGTCAAAGCCGACGGCATCATCACCCGCGAAGTCGCCGACGCCGCCCTGGCGATGCTCGACGTGGACGCAGTCGGCTTCGACCTGATGGACCGCAAGCTGCTCGAAGCGATCCTGCACAAGTTCAATGGCGGGCCGGTCGGCATCGACAACCTGGCAGCCGCCATCGGCGAAGAGCGCGACACCATTGAAGACGTGCTCGAGCCCTACCTGATCCAGCAAGGCTATCTGCAGCGCACGCCGCGCGGACGTGTGGCCACGGCTTCGGCATACCAGCATTTCGGGCTGGGCGCCCCCAAAAGCAGCGCGGGCCCTGACCTCTGGGACGACACCAACAACTGAGCATCGGCCGCCGCCATGACCACCCAAAGTCCTCAGCGCAACTTCCGCTACTACGACTTCGTGATGGCCGCCTTCGTGACGGTGCTGCTGTGCTCCAACCTGATCGGCGCGGCCAAAGCGGCACAGGTCACGCTGCCGATCCTGGGGTCGGTCACGTTTGGCGCTGGCGTGCTGTTCTTCCCGATCTCGTACATCTTTGGCGACATCCTCACCGAGGTCTACGGCTACGGGCGCGACCGGCGCGTGGTGTGGGCGGGATTTGCTGCGCTGATCTTTGCGTCGTTCATGTCGCTGGTCGTGCTGGCGCTGCCGGTGGCGCCCTTCATGGCCGGTTATCAGAAGAGCCTGAACGACGTTTTCGGCAACACGCCGCGCATCGTCGCCGGGTCGCTCATCGCGTTCTGGTGCGGCAGCTTTGCCAACAGCTACACGCTGGCGAAGATGAAGATCGCGACGGAAGGAAAATGGCTGTGGACGCGCATCGTCGGGTCCACCGTGGTGGGCGAGGCGGTCGATTCGTCGCTGTTCTACGTGATCGCCTTCTACGGCATCTGGCCGCATGAACAGGTGCTGCGCGTGGCCATCGCGCAATACATTCTCAAGACCGGCTGGGAAATCGTCGCAACGCCGCTCACCTACCGCGTCGTCGCCTTCCTCAAGCGTGCCGAGAACGAGGATTACTACGACCGCGACACCAACTTCACGCCGTTCCGGCTGAAGGTTTAAGGAACACGGCGGTCCACCTCGTCGAGCACCAGCAGATCCAGGTGCGCGACATCTCCCCATTGCAACACGGTCAGTTGATGACCATCGGATGAAAGCCGGTTGATGCTCGCGTTGCGCAGCTCATGCCGGCGCGGCTCGGTCAGCGTCATGGCGTTGGCGTGGCGAAACAAGCAATCGAGCACGCCGCCGTGGCTGACCAGCGCAATGCGCTCGCCGGGGTGGCGACGGATCAGTCGAAGCGCAGTCTCGACAGCGCGTTCATGGAATTCAGTGAGCGTCTCGCCGCCGGGCGGGGCGAATTCGGGCACGCGGTTCTGCCAGGCATCAAAGTCGGCCGGATGCTGTGCGGCGACTTCTGCGTAAGTCAGCCCTTCGAACTGGCCGTAGCAGCGCTCGCGCAAACCTTCGTCGTCGCGCACGGTCACGCCCACTTCATCTGCCAGCGCCTGCGCCGTCTGCCTGGCCCGCGAGAGATCGCTCGCATAGACCGCATCGAAACGCTCCCGTGCCAGCGCCCTGCCAAGCTGCGCCGCTTGCTCCAGCCCTTGCGTATTCAGGGGCACATCGAGTTGGCCTTGCAGGCGACGCTCACGGTTCCAGTCGGTCTCGCCGTGCCGGATAAGCACGATGTGGGTGATCTGCGGCATCGGCAGGGGGATGGCGGCGGCGCGTGGCATCACAAGGTTCCTGGACGAGTCAGACAGATTTGGCCACGTCCGGCGTGGCTGTCTTTGCAGCAGATGCAGCAGCTTGCGGCGCAACCTGCAACCAAAACGTGACCGGGCCATCGTTGACGAGCGACACCTTCATGTCGGCACCAAACTCGCCCGTCGCCACGATCGGGTGCTGCGCACGCGCGCGCGCCACGAAGTGTTCGTACAGGCGGCGGCCATCTTCCGGCGGCGCGGCGGGGGTAAAGCTCGGCCGCGTGCCGGACTTGGTGTCGGCCGCCAGCGTGAACTGCGACACCACCAGCAAGCCGCCTGCCTGCCCGTTGCCGTCGATATTGCGCACGGGCAGGTTCATCTTGCCCTGCGCGTCGGAGAAGACGCGGTAGTTCAGCAGCTTCTCGAGCAGACGATCGGCCTCTGCAGCGGTGTCACCGCGCTCCGCACAGACAAGCGCGAGCAGGCCCGGGCCGATCTCGCCGACGACGCGGCCGTCCACACGGACCGCCGCCTCGGACACACGCTGGATCAGGCCAATCACTTCAGCACCACGCGCGCGAAGCGACGCTTGCCGACCTGCATCACGAAGGTGCCGGCTTCCACCTTCAGGCCCTTGTCGCTGACGACGGTACCGTCGATCTTCACCCCGCCCTGCTCGATGTTGCGGTTGGCGTCCGACGTGGACGGGCACAGCCCGGCCTGCTTGAGCAGTTGAGCAATGCCCAGCGGTGCGCCCGACAATTCAATCTGCGGAATGTCGTCCGGCACACCGCCGCGTGCGCGGTGGTTGAAGTCTTCCAGGGCGCGTTCGGCGTCCGCCTGGCTGTGGAAGCGCGCAACGATCTCCTGCGCCAGCATCACCTTGCAATCGCGCGGGTTGCGGCCCAGCGCAATCTCTTGCTTCATCAGGTCGATCTCGGCCAGGGGGCGGAACGACAGCAGCGTGTAGTACGTCCACATCAGGTCGTCGGAGATGCTCATCAGCTTGCCGAACATCTCGTTGGGCGCCTCACTGATACCGACGTAGTTGCCCTTGGACTTGGACATCTTCTCGACGCCGTCCAGGCCAACCAGCAGCGGCATCGTCAGGATGCACTGCGGCTCCTGGCCGTATTCCTTCTGCAGTTCGCGGCCGACCAGCAGGTTGAACTTCTGGTCGGTGCCGCCCAGTTCCAGATCGGACTTGAGCGCGACCGAGTCGTAGCCCTGCATCAGCGGGTAAAGGAATTCGTGCACCGAGATCGGCACGCCGGCCTTGTAGCGCTTGGTGAAGTCATCGCGCTCCATCATGCGGGCGACGGTGTACTTGGCGGCGAGCTGGATGATGCCGCGCGCGCCCAGCGGGTCGCACCACTCGCTGTTGTAGCGGATCTCGGTCTTGCTCGGGTCCAGAACCATGCTGGCCTGGCGGTAGTACGTCTGCGCGTTGGTCTCGATCTGCTCGCGCGTGAGCGGCGGGCGCGTGGCGTTGCGGCCGGACGGGTCACCAATGGTCGACGTGAAGTCGCCGATCAGGAAAATCACTTGGTGGCCCAGGTCCTGCAACTGGCGCATCTTGTTGAGCACCACCGTGTGGCCGATGTGGATGTCAGGCGCCGTGGGATCCAGGCCCAGCTTGATGCGCAGCGGCACACCTGTCGCGGCGCTCTTGGCCAGCTTCTGCTCCCACTCGGCAGCGATCAGCAATTCGTCGCAGCCGCGCAGCGACACTTCCATCGCATGCGCCACCTCCGGGGTGACCGGATACTTTGGTTTGCCCGGCGTAGCGTTGTCGGAAGCGGCGGAAGTGGCAGGTGCAGTCATGGCAAAAGGAAAGGTCACCGCGCCGCACAGGGAAAACGGCGCGAACGGATCAACAATCAGGGAAAAGGTGCGTGCACGATGGCCGACATCAATTGAAGCGTGCCGGCCGCGCGATCCGGGGATTTTACCGTGATGTGTCCATTTGGCCTGCCATTGCGCTGGTAAGCTGTCGCGCATGAGCCATCCGAACCACACCGCACTCTCTACCGATCGCTACATCGGCCTCATGTCGGGCACCAGCCTGGATGGCGTCGATGGCGTACTGGCGGACTTTTCCGGCGAAACCCCGACCGTCCTCGCCGACGCGTACGTGCCCTTCTCGCCCGAGTTGCGCCAGCGCTTCCTGGACCTGCAACGCGCCGGCCACGACGAGATCCATCGTGAGGCGCTGGCCGCCAATGCGCTGGCCATGGCCTACGCCGACTGCGTTGCCCGACTGCTTGCCGCAACCGGCCTGGCCGCGCAGGACGTGCGGGCCATCGGCGCGCACGGGCAGACCATCCGTCATCAGCCCGGCACCCACGATGGCATCGGCTACACGCGCCAAACGCAGCACCCGGCGGTGTTGGCCGAGCGCACCGGCATCGATGTCATTGCCGATTTTCGCAGTCGCGACATCGCCGCCGGCGGCCAAGGCGCCCCCCTCGTTCCGGCACTGCATCGCGCGCTGTTCGGCCTGCCCGATGCGTGGCGAGTGGTCTGCAACATTGGCGGCATCGCCAACCTCACGATCTTGCCGCCGCAGGCCTCCAACGCGCGCGACGCCGTACTTGGCTTCGACTGCGGCCCGGGCAACGCGCTGATGGACTATTGGGTTCACATGCACCGCGATACCCGCTACGACGCCGACGGCGCCTGGGCCCGCAGCGGACACGTCGACGAGATTCTCCTTGCGCGCTTGAAGGCTGAACCGTTCTTCGCGGCGCTGCCGCCCAAGAGCACCGGCCGCGACCTGTTCAACCCGGCGTGGCTGGAACAAATCCTCGGCGATGCGCTGAACACCGCGCGCCCCGAAGATGTTCAAGCCACGCTGCTCGCGCTCACGGCCGACACCATCACCGATGCCGTACGTACCCATGCGCCACAGGCGGCGTCTCTACTGGTCTGTGGTGGTGGCGCCCGCAACGGCGTGCTGATGGCACGCATCGCGCAGCAATTACCGGGGGTGCAAGTCGCTGCGACGGAGGCGTTCGGTGTGCCCGCACATCACGTGGAGGCGCTCGCATTTGCGTGGCTCGCGCGACAGTGCGTGCTCCGCGCCCACGGCAATCTGCACACCGCAACCGGCGCTTCGGGCGGTCGCATCCTCGGCGCGATCTACCCGGCTTGAGCCCCAATCTGCAGCCAACAAAAAAGCGCACCGAAGTGCGCTTTTTCTTTTACAGCGATATGGCGTCAGACCGAGAACGACGAGCCGCAACCACACGTGGTCGAAGCATTCGGGTTCTTGATGACGAACTGCGCGCCGTTGATGTCTTCCTTGTAGTCGATCTCGGCGCCCACCAGGTATTGGTAGCTCATCGAGTCGATCAAGAGCGAGACGCCATTCTTCGTCATGGTCGTATCGTCTTCGTTGGTCTCTTCGTCAAAGGTGAAGCCATACTGGAAGCCCGAGCACCCGCCGCCTTGCACGAACACGCGCAGCTTCAACTCCGGGTTACCTTCTTCTTCAATCAGTTGCTTGACCTTGTCCGCAGCGCTGTCTGTAAAGACCAGCGGAGCCGGAACCTCGTTCACATCGGGCGTGGCTGCCTGCGCGACTGCGTTCATGAAAATCTCCTGTGGGAACGTCTGAAACTTGCCTGTATTTTAAGCGCAAGCTGCAAATCGTGCCGAAGCCCCGCGTTTCAAGTGGGCATTGTGCGGTGCGCCAGCAACGGCCGGTGCGGGATGTGATCAGTCCTGGTTGGAGGCCAGCTTGAGGTTGGGCAGCAGCTTCACATCGCCAGGCGCCGCGTGCGTCAGCGTGCCCATGACGACTGCACCTTGGTGCATTTCCAGCGCCGCATATTGGACGTTGCCCTCAATGCGCGCCTTCGGTTGCAGTTCCAGCAGCTCCGCCACGTGCACCGGGCCAACCACCGTTCCGTTCAGGATCAGATGGCCGACGTGCACCTCCCCCTCGATACGCGCACTGTCGGTAATCACCAACATGCTGGGCTTGTCAGGATCGCCGTAGATGTTGCCCTTGATCTCGCCATCAATCCGCAGACCGCCCGAGAAACGCAGATCCCCCTCCAGCTTGGTACGGGCACCCAGTAGCGTTTCGATCGCTAGCCCTTTCTTTTTGCCAAACAGCATCGTCGACTCCTCTGTGTACGGATCCTCGACAGGACAATGCCCGTCAGATGGAAAAACTCTGGCTCGCTTTGATCTTGCCGTTCTGCAGCACTTTCACCATCACCGATTGCACCGTGGCGCCGGGGGGCACGTCCACCCAGCCCTCGAGGCGCTGGTAGTGCGTGAGCTTGACGCGGGCGCTGGTCGCAGGTGATCCACTCGCTGCGGCGCCCGGGAAATCGATCGTAGCAGGTTTGCCACCCTGCACTACGTTAAGCGTGAGCGCCAGTTGCCCCTCGAATTCGGACACCGGCGCGAAGGCCTTGCCGCCGCCTTGCATCAGCAGAACCCGGAACCGCATGCGCGTCGGCTGCGCCTCGTCCGGCGCGATGCGGAAGCTGCGCACGTAGATACCAGCGGAATTGGTAGGAGCGGGCAACAGACTGTCAAAGAACGCCAGATCCTCCTTCAACTGAGCGTTTTCAGTCTCCAGTGCCTTGAGTTGCTCGGCCATCTGTGCCTGAGCCCCTTCGGCGATCCCCAGACGGGCATCCACCGTGCCGGCCGATGCGGAAAGCTTGTCGCGCTCGGCCTGCACGGCGGCCAACTTGGCAGCCAGCTCGCGATTCATTGCGCGCAAATCGGCATCGTGCGGCCCCGTCAGGCGGCGCCCTTCTTCGAACGCCCACAGCGCCGCGGCTGCCGCAAGCCCCAGTACGACCGCGACCAGCAAAACTGTTACTGGCCAAGGCAGGCGCGAACGGACAGTGACATTCGGCGCGAGCACGGAAGCGCGACGCAACAAGCGGCGCGCCTTCATGCGCACACCTCCTGGCCCGTCTTGCGGATCAGAATCGGATTAGGAGAAACAGCGGATTGCATCATACGGGCAGAGCGCTAACGAAATGTGAATTGTAGTCCTGCAGACATGTCGGAGCTGTTGCAAAGGGTAAGCAACGCGCCCAAAACATCACACCGTTTAGTTCGAACGCTCAAAACAAAAAACCACACCCGAGGGTGTGGTTCTTTGCTGAAGCAGGTGGAAGCGGATTAACGCTTCGAGAACTGCTTGGCGCGGCGGGCCTTGCGCAGACCAACCTTCTTACGCTCGACTTCACGTGCATCACGCGTCACCAGACCGGCCTTCGACAGGGCGGGCTTGAGCGTTGCATCGTAATCAATCAGGGCGCGGGTGATGCCGTGACGCACGGCACCGGCTTGGCCGGTTTCACCGCCACCGACCACGTTCACCTTGATGTCGAACGTAGCGGCGTGGTTGGTCAGTTCCAGCGGCTGGCGCACGATCATCAGCGAGGTTTCACGAGCGAAGTACTCGTTGATGGCCTTGCCGTTGACGATGATGTCGCCCTTGCCGGACTTGATGAAGACACGTGCCACAGCGCTCTTGCGGCGGCCGGTGCCATAGTTCCAGTTTCCGATCATGGATTAGGCCCCTTAGATTTCCAGCGCTTTCGGCTGCTGAGCTTCGTGCGGATGCGAGCCTTCGGCGTAAACCTTCAGCTTCTTGATCATCGCGTAGCCCAGCGGACCCTTCGGCAGCATGCCCTTCACAGCCTTTTCCAGGGCACGGCCCGGGAAACGCTGCTGCATTTTGCCAAACGTCGTTTCGTAGATACCGCCCGGGTAACCCGAGTGGCGATAGTACTTCTTGTCGGTCGTCTTGGCGCCCGTCACGCGCAGCTTGGCTGCGTTGATGACGATGATGAAATCGCCGGTATCGACGTGCGGAGTGAATTCGGGCTTGTGCTTGCCGCGCAGTCGGTGTGCCACTTCGCTGGCGACACGCCCGAGGACCTTGTCCGTCGCGTCAATCACGTACCAATCGCGCTTCACCTCATGGGGCTTTGCGGAAAAGGTCTTCATGATTTTTCCAAATATTGAGTCAGTGCCCGAGTGGACCCGTATCGCGCTGAGAACTTGCGTTCAGACTGCTCACGAACGGATCGTCTTGCGGACGCCTGCGCAACCTCATGCAAGGTCATCGCCGGCCCGCCTTCCCGCTTGTTGGTGCGGGCTCTCTGGATTTCTTTTCCGCGGGCAATCCGGAAAAGATTTCGATTGTACCCCGCAGAGACCCCTTGACACAAGAAAAAAGGCACCAACGCGACCGACGGACAAAAAAAACCCAAGCCATCAAGCTTGGGTTTGAATCCACCAAAGGAGGAGGGTGGAGGAGACACCTGCTGATCGTTGATTCGGTGGGTTGCACCGCATCAGTCGATCCAATGGTGCAAATTATATCCACTTCTGGGGCACGCGCAAGGAAATTTGCACTACGAAATTGCATTTCGTAATACGGAACACACATCAGATGAGCGAAATTTAAGAATTTACTTTATAAATCAACGGCTTGCTCACAATTGCCGTCGACCCAACCAGCCAACGCTAGAGCTATTCCTCAAACTCGGGCGCGATTTGGGTGCACAAGTGACGGGTTGCACCTTTTCGCATGGGTGTCACTGTCAAGCCGCGTTCACCCTAGGCATGCCAACGCGTGCGAGGGTCGATGGCTACAATGTGGCTTTTCGTCGGCGCTGGCCGACCCTCTGCACAAGGATTGGACATGGACTGCACAGTGAGCTGGACCGGCCCGGATGGCATGGCGTTTTTGGCGGAAACCGGCAGCGGCCATCTCGTCACGATGGATGGTGCGCCGGACGGGGGTGGCCGCAATTTGGCACCGCGCCCCATGGAAATGGTCTTGCTGGGCACCGGTGGCTGCACCGCATATGACGTGGTGCTGATCCTCAAACGTGGTCGCCAGGACGTGCAGGGCTGCAGCGTCAAGCTGCACGCCGACCGCGCCGAGACCGACCCCAAGGTCTTCACGCGCATCCACTTCACCTTCACGGTGACGGGGCGCAATCTGAAACGGGAAACGGTGGAGCGCGCGGTACAGCTTTCGCACGAGAAGTATTGCTCGGCGTCGATCATGCTGGCCAAGACGGCCGAGATTACGCACTCGTTGGAACTGGTGGACCTCGCCACGCAGCCAACGGCATCGGAATAAGAAGCGAAGCGGACCGATAAGCCGGATTCTGTGCGCCGCGTGGCCGAAACCAACGGCGTGACAACCATTCCTCTAGACCGGCTGTTGCCAGCCGGCTCAAGCTCCCTACCCGCAGACTCAGCGAGCCGCTTCATCGCCTGCTTACTTGGGATTGCTCCGGGTGGAGGTTACCGCGTTTCACCCTTCGCCCTGACCGAAGCCGGGGCGAAGACTCGTCTCTGTGGCCCTATTCCGCACGTCACCGTGGATGGTCGTTAGCCATCACCCTGCTCTATGGAGTCCGGACTTTCCTCCCCTTCCGCTCGCACGAGGCGGCGGAAGCAGCGGTTGTCTGGTCCGCTTCGCGAGGCGCGAGTCTAGCACTGTTCAGGTACGAAGCGCCGCCGGCCGGGCCGAAAGACCGCTGTATCCAGATAAAAGCCGGCGTCTTCATTGGCATCGCACCAACCTGGGATCCCCATGACAGGCAACGGACGGAAATTGCCCGGCGCGAGATCGGCGTGCAGGAGCGTCGCGGCCAGCGCAGCGTCGAGGGACGGGTGGTCCGCCGGCAACGCCGCCACATGCACCGGCCATGCATGGGCGGTGATCGACTTGTAAGGCGCCACCAGCTTCTCCAGCAGCGCATGGCCAAACGGCAGAACGGCGCACGTCGCGTCCCACTGTGCCCTTCCCTCTACGAACAGGTCGCGCCAATCGAAAGCGGTCAGACTGCGCTCCGGGGCAGCTTCGGTATGCACGAAGATCAGGGCGTTTTCGTCGAACAGGGTGGCGGCATCGCGGACGGTGCCGCGTGCCGCGCCAATCCCGTCCTGCGTAATCGCCCGCGCCTGACGCGCATTGAGTGCCGCTTTGGCAAGCGGCCAATGCAACCAGATCAGGGCGTTGAAAAAGTCGTGGAGATTGTCCCGCGTCGGCACCTCGCCGGTGGCGGCGATGTGTGCTTCGTAGGCGATGCCGGCCAGCAAGGCATCTTGCGGCACGAAGCGCAGGGCATGGCCGCCGGCGGTACGGATTGCCTGCGCGGCCGGATGTGCGTTCAGCGCGTCTCTAAGATCAGACCCGCCCTCAATCGCGCGTGCAATTGGGGCGCCGATCGGTTCCAACGGTGCGAACGCCGGATGGCTCCAGTCGATCGCACCCAAGCATTCCACTGCCAAATCAGACCGACTTCCAGCGCAGCATCTCGCCGCCGCGCAGTGGCACCAGCGTCTGCTCACCGAACGGGACTTCGGCGGGAAGCTGCCATTGCGAGCGCGTGAGCGTGAGCGTGCCGGCGTTGCGCGGCAAGCCGTAAAAGTCCGGCCCGTGCAGGCTCGCAAACCCTTCGAGCTTGTCGAGTGCGTTGGCGTCTTCAAAGGCCTCGGCGTACAGCTCCATGGCGTGCAGCGCGGTGTAGCACCCGGCGCAGCCGCACGCGTGTTCCTTCACACCCTTGGCGTGCGGCGCGCTGTCGGTGCCAAGGAAGAACCGCGGGTGACCCGAGGTGGCCGCTGCCACCAGTGCCAGGCGGTGCGTTTCACGCTTGAGCACCGGCAGGCAGTAGTAATGCGGGCGAATACCGCCGACGAACAGCGCATTGCGGTTGTACAGCAGATGATGCGCGGTGATGGTCGCGCCAACCGGGCCTTCCGCATCGCGCACGTATTCGGCGGCGTGCTTGGTGGTGATGTGCTCGAACACGACCTTCAGCGCGGGGAAGTCGCGGCGCAGGGGCAGCATCACCGTGTCGATGAAGACCGCCTCGCGGTCGAAAATGTCGACGGTCGGGTCCGTCACCTCGCCGTGCACGAGCAGCGGCATGCCGACTTCCTGCATCGCTTCAAGCGTCTTGGCGCAGCGGCGCAGATCGGTCACGCCGGCATCGCTGTTGGTCGTGGCGCCGGCCGGATACAGCTTCACGCCGTGGATGAAACCACTGGCCTTCGCTTCGCGGATCACCTCGGGCGAGGTGTTGTCGGTGAGGTACAGCGTCATCAGCGGCTCGAACTGCGTGCCCGCCGGCAGCGCGGCAAGGATGCGTTCGCGGTAGGCCCGCGCCTGCGCAGTCGTGGTCACCGGCGGCTTGAGGTTGGGCATGATGATCGCCCGGCCGAACTGGCGCGCGGTGTCGCCCACCACATCGGCGAGCGCATCGCCGTCGCGCAGGTGCAGGTGCCAGTCATCGGGGCGGACGATCGTAAGAGTGTCGGTCATGGTGCGTGCGAAAGCGGTCGGCAAAAACGTGAATCAGAGAATGAGAATGACGCGGTAATCGTTGACGTTGGTGCGCGTCGGGCCCGTGACGATCAGGTCATGGGCGGCTGCAAAGAAACCGTAGGCGTCGTGTGCGTCGAGCGCGGCACGGGCGCCGACATCTTTCGCGGCGGCGCGGGCGATGGATCCGGGGTCGAGCAGCGCACCCGCATTGTCCTCCGATCCGTCGATGCCGTCTGTATCGGCGGCGAGTGCGTAGACGTTGTCCATGTCTTCGAGCGTGATGCCGAGCGAGAGGAGGAACTCCGCGCAGCGCCCGCCGCGGCCTCCGGTCAAGCCTGGCGGGATCGTCACCGTGCATTCGCCACCGGAGATGAGGGCTACCGGCGCTACAAACGGGGTGCCGTGCTGGCGCACCTGCCGCGCCAGCGCGCCATACACCTGGGCAACCTCGCGCGCTTCGCCGGTCACCGTGTCGCCGAGGATGGCCGTGTGGATACCTCGCGCCGCAAACACCTGCGCACCGGCCTGGAGGCTCTGTTGCGCGGTGGCGATGACGTGATTGGTCACGCGTGCAAAGCAGGCGTCGCCGGGTTTGGGCGTTTCGGCAATTTCGCCGCGTGCGCCACGTTCGAGGTGCGCGCTCACGGTGTCCGGCATATGGGCGCGCCAGCGTTTGAGGATGGCGAGCGCATCGGCGTAAGTGCTCGCATCCGGCACGGTCGGGCCGCTGGCAATGGCGCTCGGGTCATCGCCTGCCACGTCCGAGACGATCAGTGTCGTGACCGGCGCCCGGGATGCGGCCGCAAGCCGCCCGCCTTGGATGCGCGACAGGTGCTTGCGGACGATGTTCATGTCGGTGATCGGCGCGCCGCAGCGCAGCAACTCGCGCGTCACGGCCTTCAGATCGGCCATCGGGATGCCTTCGGCAGGCAGGGACAGCAGACTGGAGCCGCCACCCGAAACCAGCACGATCAGGCGGTCGCGCTCGGTGAGCGCGCAAACCCGATCCAGGATTTCCTGCGCCGCCTGTTCGCCCGCCTCGTCCGGCACCGGGTGCCCGGCTTCGATAACGCGGATGTGCTCGGTCGGCAGGCCATGCGCATAACGCGTGACGACCAGGCCTTCGATCTGTGCGCGGCCGGTATAGGCCTGCTCGACGGCCAGCGCCATCGAGGCAGCCGCCTTGCCGGCGCCGACCACGAGCGTCTTGCCACCGGCGTGTGGTGGCGGAAGGAAATCCGCGACGATTTTCAGCGGGTCGGCCGCGCCCACGGCGGCGGCGTAGCTCTCCAGCAGGAGGGCGCGGGCGGCGGTGCGGTCGAGCTTCATGCGAATGAGTTCCGGTTGAGGCAGTCTGGAGGCATGGCGTGCGGCATGTGCGCAACGCCCGGCCCCCAGGGGCGGCGCCGTGAAGACGAAGGCGCTTGGCACCCCCGGCGGCCGGCAGGATAATGAATATTTTATTGCATCCGACTTTTCCCCCACCATGTGCCAGCTGCTGGGCATGAACTGCGCCGAACCGACCGATGTGACGTTCTCGTTCACGGGGTTCGCCGCGCGCGGTGGCGTCACCGACCACCATGCCGACGGCTTTGGCGTCGCCTTCTTCGAGGACAAGGCCTGCCGCCTGTTCATCGACAATCAGTCGGCCGGCACCTCGCCGGTGGCGGAGCTCGTCAAGCGCTATCCGATCAAGTCGAAGAACGTCATCTCGCACATCCGCAAGGCGACGCAGGGCACGGTGCGGCTGGAAAACTGCCACCCCTTCATGCGCGAGCTGTGGGGCCGGCACTGGATCTTTGCCCACAACGGCGACCTGAAGAACTTCTCGCCATTCCTTTCGGGCGTCTACCAGCCTGTGGGGGATACCGACAGCGAACTCGCCTTCTGTTTCATCATGCAGGCGCTGCGCAAGCGCTTTCCCGGGTCGCAGCCGCCGCTCAACGAGCTGTTCTACGCGCTGTCCGACATCACCAAGGAAATCACCCGCTACGGGGTGTTCAATTTCCTGCTGTGCAACGGGCAGGCGCAGTTCGCGCATTGCTCGACGCGGCTGTATTACATCGTGCGGCAGTGGCCGTTCTCGACGGCGCATCTGATCGACGCCGACATGACGATCGACTTCGCCAAATACACGACGCCGGCCGATCGGGTGGCTGTCATCGCCACTGCGCCGCTTACCGACAACGAAGTCTGGACGCAATTCGCCCCGGGCGAGCTGCTGATGTTCGAATCGGGCCAAGCCACGATGGCGACCAAGGTGCCGATTCCGGAAGCCGTGCAGATCGCCAATGCGGCCAATACGGCTTGCACCTGACACGATCTTCGCCCAACAAAAAGCCGCTCCTGAGAGAGCGGCTTTTTGTTGCCTCCAACCCGGCGCTTAAATCGGTTCAGGATCCGTAGCGAGCGGCCCGAGGTTGGTCCGAGAAGCGCAGCCGTACATAGGTACGGCGAGCATCGCAGGGACAAGATCGGGTCGCGCAGTAGGATCGTGAAGCGATTTTCAGTGCGACAGGATCTTCGACAGGAACTGCTTGGCGCGATCGGAACGCGCGTCGATGTTGCCGAAGAACTCTTCCTTCTCGCAGTCTTCAACGATGCGGCCCTGGTCCATGAAGATCACGCGGTTGGCCACCTTGCGCGCGAAACCCATTTCGTGAGTCACGCACATCATGGTCATGCCTTCCTTGGCCAGCTCGACCATCACGTCGAGCACTTCGTTGACCATTTCCGGGTCCAGCGCGGAGGTCGGCTCGTCGAACAGCATGCAGATCGGGTCCATCGACAGCGCGCGGGCAATCGCGACACGCTGCTGCTGACCGCCCGACAGCTGGCCGGGGTACTTGGCTGCGTGTGCCTTCAGGCCAACGCGCTCGAGATACTTCAAGCCCTTGGCGGTTGCCTCGTCCTTGGAACGGCCCAGCACCTTCTGCTGTGCGATCGTCAGGTTTTCGGTAATCGACAGGTGCGGGAACAGCTCGAAGTTCTGGAACACCATGCCCACGCGCGAACGCAGCTTCGGCAGATTGGTGCCCTTGGCGCCGACGGACGTGCCGTCGACCAGAATCTCGCCCTTCTGGAACGGCTCCAGCGCGTTGACGGTCTTGATCAGCGTGGACTTGCCCGAACCCGACGGGCCGCACACCACCACCACCTCGCTCTTCTTCACGCTGGTGGTGCAATCGGTCAGCACCTGGAAGGCGCCATACCACTTGGAAACGTTCTTGATCTCGATCATTGGGTCACCTTCTTCTGAAGTCGCTTCACCAGCACGGAGGCGCCGAAGCAGATCACGAAATAGCACAAGCCGGCAAACAGCAGCAGCTCGACGATACGGCCGTCGCGCTCACCGATGTTGTATGCCTGCGTAAAGAAGTCCGACAGCGCGCTCACATACACCAGCGACGTATCCTGGAACAGGACGATAGCCTGGGTGAGCAGCAGCGGAATCATGTTGCGGAAGGCCTGCGGCAGAATCACCAGGCGCATGGCCTGACCGTAGGTCATGCCCATCGCATAGGCTGCGAACATCTGCCCGCGCGACACGCTCTGGATACCGGCGCGGATGATCTCCGAGTAATACGCCGCTTCAAACAGCGCGAAAGCGACCAGCGCGGACGTCATGCGCATGTCGGTGGCAGGCGACAGGTTGAAGATCTTCTGCAGCACCTGCGGCACGATCAGGAAGAACCACAGCAGCACCATCACCAGCGGGATGGACCGGAAGAGGTTCACGTACGCCTGCCCAAACCATTGCAGCGGCTTGACGCCCGAAAGCCGCATCATCGCCAGCAGGGTGCCCCAGACGATGCCGACCAGGATGGCCGTGCCTGTGATCTCGAGCGAGAGGAGCATGCCCTCGCCGAGCACGCGCATGTTGTCGCCGTTGATGGACGAGAAATCGAAGTGATAAGCCATGGAGAGTCCTCGCCTCGATTACTTGCCACCGATGAAGCCAGGCAGGCGGGAACGTGCTTCCACCCAGCGCATGAGGCCCATCACGGTCAGATTGATCAGCATGTACATCAGCGTCACGGCGATAAACGATTCGTACGGCTGCGCGGTGTAGTCCACCAGCTGGCGGCCCTGTGCGGCCAGCTCCAGCAAACCGATCGTCGATGCCACGGCGGAGTTCTTGAAGATGTTCAGGAATTCCGATGTGAGCGGCGGCACGATGATGCGGAACGACATCGGCAGCATCACGTAGCGATACGTCTGCGCCAGCGTGAAGCCCATCGCCAGGCCGGCATTGCGTTGACCGCGCGGCAGCGAGTTGATACCCGAACGCACCTGTTCGCACACACGCGCCGCGGTAAAGGTACCGAGACACAGCATGGCGCACAGGAACATCGACGTATTGGGGTTCATCTGCTTGATGTAGTCGCCCCCCGGCACGAGTTCGGGCACGACGAAGTACCAGATGAAGAGCTGCACGATCAGTGGAATGTTTCGGAACAGTTCCACATACGCTGCGGCAAGGCCCGACAGCCACTTGTTCGGCACCGTTCGCAGCACGCCCAGCACGGAGCCGATGACGAGCGCGATGATCCAGGACGACAGGCCGAGCACGACAGTGGTCTTCAACCCCGCCAGCAGCCAGTCCAAGTAGGTCTGATTCTGGGCGGCTTCCGTAAAGAAGACGCCCCAGTTCCAGTGGTAATTCATGATGGTTCCCTCAAAAAGAAACGGAAGGGAGAAGACCTGTTAACCGGCCTTTGCCTTCCGTTTCGGTGACGCTTGTATCAGGCCCGTTGAGGGAGCCGATCAGTCAAGAGCCTTGTCGTTCGGGTTCTTGATCAGCGCCTTCATGTCGTCCGACAGCGGGAACTCCATGTTCACGCCCTTGGGCGGAACCGGCTGCTCGAACCACTTCTTGTATTCGGCATTGATCGTGCCGTCCTTCATCATGCCGGCAATGGTCTTGTCAGCCAGCGCCTTGAACGGAGCGTCATCCTTGCGGACCATGCAGCCGTACGCTTCACGCGATTGCGGCTTGGCAACGACCACCCAATCGGCCGGGTTCTTGGCCTTGGCGCGCTCGCCATACAGCAGGGCGTCGTCCATCATGAACGCGACGGCGCGCCCCGATTCCAGCGTCAGGAACGACTGGCCGTGGTCCTTCGTGCTGATGATGTTCATGCCCATCTGCTTCTCATCGTTCATCTTGCGCAGCAGGCGCTCCGAAGTCGTACCGGCGGTGGTCACGACGTTCTTGCCCTTCAGGTCTGCCCAATCTTTGACGCCCGAATCCTTCTTCACCATGATGCGCGTACCGATGATGAAGATGGTGTTCGTAAACGATGCCTGCTTTTGGCGTTCGAGGTTGTTCGTGGTCGAACCGCACTCCAGATCGATGGTGCCGTTCTGCAGCAGCGTGATGCGGTTCTGGGACGTAACCGGAATCTCGTTGACCTTCAGATCCTTCAGGCCGAGTTGCTTCTTCACGTCCTCGGCAATCTTGGTGGCGACGTCGTACGAATAGCCGATCGTGCGGACACCGCCGACGTTGTAGCTGAACGGAATCGACGAATCGCGCACGCCCAGCGTGATGGTGCCGGTGTCTTTGATCTTCTTGAGCGTACCAGTCAGCTCTTCTGCGTGGGCAGCGCTGCCGAACGTACCAACGGCGACACCAACGGCTGCAACCACGGTTGCCAGCTTGGCGAGGTTCATGAAAGTCTCCTTTTGACCATGAAAGAGAAAGACGGGACTGTACCAAAAAACGTTTGGCGACAGTATTGGTGTTGCCACTAAATCGTTGAATCCAACGGAGTTTTTCCTCTGGCGCGGACCCTGCCGCAGCTGTGTTTTCCGAGCAACCGGATACCTTACGTTGTGCTTTCCGGAAAACCGGAAAAGACGCGCAGGGCCAGACATGGCGACGCTCTGCAACATCGGCACGCGGGCACGGTTGCTTGAGCGGAATGACCGCCAATTGCTAAGGAAAACGAGGGGAAATAAAGCCCGCCCGATGTGCGCTCTCTGTCGCTTAACGAACCCGACTTGAGGATGGGAAGGACGACGATGACGCCATCGCCCTTCTCATGGTGCGGCGCTCCGGAACGTTATGGTTCGCCCCATGAGCACCGGCTTTCTTCAACCGTCGCGCATAGCCACCTGATCGGCAGCAACGCGATAGACCAGTGCGGTGCCCTGTTGGAGCACCGCGCCGGTATTGACCAGCGCGTTGCCGATCAGGGGTACAGACCGCGCTCTTGGCGAGCCTGCAGAATCCGCGTACAGGCGATGATGAACGCCGCCGTACGCAGAGTAACCTTGTTGTCCTGCGCCACTTGCCAGACGCCACGGAAGGCATCCTGCATGATCCGTACCAGGCGCTGGTTGATCTCGTCTTCGGTCCAGAAGAAGCTCGAGAAATCCTGCACCCACTCGAAGTAGCTGACCGTCACGCCGCCGGCGTTGGCGATTACGTCCGGGCAGACCAGGATGCCGCGGTCGCGCAGGATGTCGTCAGCCTCGGGCGTCGTGGGGCCGTTTGCACCTTCCACGACAATCTTTGCCTTGATATGGGGCGCGTTCTTGGCGGTGAGCTGACCCTCAAGCGCGGCCGGAATCAGGAATTCGCAGTCCAGTGCCCAGAAATCGTCTTGCGAGACGGTCTCGGCAGCAAAACCGGCCACGCTGCCATTGTGGTCAACGTGCTTGATCAGCGCGTCGACATCCAGGCCGTTGCCGTTGAACACGATGCCCTTGTGGTCTTGCACGGCAATGACCTTGGCGCCCGCGTCGTGGAACAGCTTGGCGGCCACGCTGCCGACGTTCCCGAAGCCCTGCACCACAATGCGCGCACCCTTGACGTCGATGCCGAGATTGCGTGCGGCTTCGCTGCCGACCACGAACACGCCGCGGCCGGTCGCCTCGCGACGGCCCAGGCTGCCGCCCAGCGCGATCGGCTTGCCGGTCACCACGCCGGTCGCGGTGGAGCCTTCGTTCATGGAGTACGTGTCCATCATCCACGCCATGATCTGCGCGTTGGTGTTCACGTCCGGGGCCGGAATGTCCTTGTTCGGACCGATGATGATGCCGATCTCGCTCGTGTAGCGGCGCGTCAAGCGTTCAAGTTCACCGGAAGACAGCTTGCGCGGGTCGACGCGGATACCGCCCTTGGCACCACCGTACGGCACATTCACGGCCGCATTCTTCACCGACATCCAGGCAGACAACGCCATCACTTCCGACAGCGTCACGTCCTGGTGGAAACGCACGCCGCCCTTGCCCGGGCCGCGCGACGTATTGTGCTGCACGCGATAGCCCTCGAAGTGGGCGATGCGGCCGTCGTCCATCTGGATCGGCACATCGACGATCAACGCGCGCTTGGGGCGCTTGAGCGTTTCAACCCAACGTGCGAGCGAGCCGAGATAGGGGGTGACCCGATCGACCTGCTGCAGATAGATGCCCCACGGGCCGAGATTGTCGGCCGGCAGATAGGACGGGATGGCGTGCTGGAGTGTCGACGGAGATGCGACATTGGACATGGCTGTCTTCCTTTTTTGGACCTCGGTAAGGTCCTTCAAGTCCCACAAAATGCCCGCCAGCTTAGGGACCGGCCAGAACGAAATCCAATGCCGTTTTTACATCGGGTTATGCATCAGGCGCATAACCCTCTACTCGAATCCGGGTGTCCGTTCAGTCCGCCAGCGCGCTCCATAACGTGTCGATCAGCTCGCGTTTCCGCTTGGACTGGGGGTGTCGACGGTCGTGTGCGCCGCTTTGCGGGTGCTCGCGGTAAAGCCGGATTTCCATCTCGATCGACAACGTACCGCCGCCCTTGCCTTCGGCGCGCACGAGGCGTCCGGCTGCCACGTCGTCGCGCACGGCACTCTCGGGCAGGAAGGCCACGCCATGGCCGGCCAGCGCCATCACCTTGAGCGCCTCAGCCATGTCGGTTTCGTAGCACTTGTCGAGCAGCGGCGCCACCGGCGAGTTTTCCAGCAGCACATCCACCATGCGCCCGAGGAAAGCGTTGGGCGTGTAGCTCAGGTGGGCAATGGGCTTGCGTGCGGTCGGAACGAGCCGATAAATCGGCCGCCCGCTTGCATCCGGCCTGGAAAACGGAGACAGGCGCTCGGTGCCAAGCACCAGCATGTCGTAGCGCGTGGGGTCGAGCTGGATCATCTGCCGTGCATGGTGATAGACCATCACGAGATCGCAACCGCCCTCCACCAGCGTCATCACGGCATCGTGCACGTTGAGCGCGCGCAAGCGGCATTGCAGCTTGC